>JADMIO010823453.1_pt1 | contig 36191 bp, 32 predicted proteins | sample 8958161 | NCBI WGS metagenome assembly JADMIO01 (sample SAMN16585339, study PRJNA669376) | soil metagenome | isolation source: Crop rotation soil | place: USA: Cullars Rotation, Alabama | collected 2011
GTATCAGGTATCAGGTATCAGGTATCAGGTATCAGGTATCAGGTATCAGGTATCAAAATAATTTGGAGGTCGAAGATAGTAAGAAAATGGGTTACTTCTTTGCCGTCGCAGACGGCACTTTTGCGGGAGCAAAAGTCATTTCGCAGAAATCTTTTAGGTTAATAGCGAAAAACTTTGACATAAAATTTGATTGTAGATCAGATCAATTCCACACCCGTCATTTCCTCCGGCTTATCAATCCCCATTATCTTCAAAATTGTCGGAGCAAGATCGCTCAGTCTGCCGTGGGAAATATTTTTATAATCGGGATCAATTAAAAAAAGCGGAACAGGGTTGGTGGTGTGTGCGGTATTCGGACTTCCATCTTCATTGATCATGTAATCGGCATTGCCGTGATCGGCGGTGATGAGGAATGAATAATTATTTTTCAAACCGGCTTCGACGACGCGGCGAACACATTCATCTACCGTTTCAACTGCAGTTACAACGGCTGAAAAAACTCCCGTGTGTCCGACCATATCGGCATTTGCGTAATTGAGGCAAACAAAGTCAACTTTTCCTTCTTCGAGTTTTGTGACAAGCGCATCCGTTACAGCCCTTGCGCTCATTTCCGGCTTGAGATCGTATGTTGCAACTTTTGGTGAGGGAATCATAATTCTATCTTCACCATCATATGTTTTCTCTCTTCCACCACTGAAGAAGAACGTGACGTGCGGATACTTTTCCGTCTCCGCAATCCTGATCTGCGTCTTTCCTTTATTCGAAAGAATTTCTCCAAGCGTATTGTTCAGGTTGTCTTTTTCATAGATCACATGAACGTTATGATAAGTTGCATCATAGCGAGTCATTGTTACATAATACAACTCAAGTGGTTTCATATCATAATCCGGAAATGCAATTTGCGTAAGCGCTTCCGTAATTTCGCGGCATCTGTCAGTGCGGTAGTTGAAGCAAATCACTGCATCGCCGTTTTCAATTGTTGCAATTGGTTTTCGATCAGCTCCTATTATTGCAACAGGATGAATAAATTCGTCCGTTACTCCTTCGTTATAAGATTGCTGAATTGCTTCGACCGGATCAGGAGATAATTTTCCTTTTCCATGAACAAGAAGATCATATGCAAGCTTCACTCTTTCCCATCGCTTGTCGCGATCCATGGCATAATATCTTCCCACAACAGAGGCGATTTTTCCTGCTGATTTTTTAAGATGATTTTGCAGCTGCTTCATGTATTCTGCGCCGCCATTCGGGTCAGTATCTCTTCCGTCAGTGAAAGCATGAATGAAAACATTCTCTACTTTATTTTCATAAGCAGCATCGCAAAGAGCTTTCAAATGTTCGATGTGCGAATGAACTCCGCCATCAGAAACTAGTCCGATGAGATGAAGCTTCTTCCCGGATTTTTTCACATAGTCGAATGTATTCTTCAGCTCTTTCGTTTCGAAAAAACTTTTATCACGAATAGCAAGATTGATTTTAACCAGGTCCTGGTAAACAATTCTTCCCGCACCGATATTCAGGTGTCCTACTTCCGAATTTCCCATTTGCCCGAGAGGCAAACCAACATCTTCACCACTGGTTACAAGTTCAGTGTTTGGATGATTATAAAGCGAATCTACAAAAGGAGTGTTTGCCATGTAAATGGCGTTGGCTGGTGTCTTTGGACCATGACCCCATCCATCCATGATAATGAGAACTACTTTCTTTCCTGGCATAGCGGCAATACTTGCGGCAAATGTAATTCTTTATATACTGAGCGGTCACGTTTTGTGAATTTAAATCCTGTTTTTAATTCGAAAGAAAGATATTTTAATTCACAAAAAATTACCAGTCGAAGTAAAATTTCATGAACGCTTTAATCTTCTGCAAAAGGGAATTCAATCGTAACAGTTGTTCCATTCGGAGCATTATCTGAAATGTTAATCTTCCCGTTGTGATTATCTATGATGTATTTGCAGATGAATAATCCCAATCCGGTTCCCTTTGTCCTGCGTGTTTCTTCATTACCGATTCGATAAAACTTATTAAATATTCTCGTCTTCTCTTTGTCGGGTATACCAATTCCATTATCTGCAATCTGAAGAATTATGTTCTTGTCTTTTCTGAAGGCCCTGACGGAAATTTTCTTTTCATCAGGAGAATATTTCCACGCATTTTCGAGAAGATTATTAATAAGAATGGTCATTGCATTTTTATCAGCAAACATGTGCATGTTTTCTTCGACCTGAACATCTAGCACGCCATGCTCAGGTATCTGCTGAAATTTCTGCGTCATCAGTCTTGTGAATGCAGAAATATTTATGTCTTCCTTGCTGAATGAATAACCATTGTGATCAATAAGATTTGCCAGCAATGCATTTTCAACAAGTGTATTAAGCCGTTCCGTATCATTGATAGCGCTGTTAATGAACGAACGCTCTTTCGTTTTATCGAGATCATGACGAAGTAATGTCTGCATGTAAAGTTTAATCGATGCAAGCGGCGATTTGAACTCATGTGTGATTGAGAGCAAAAAATTTCTTTGCTGTCTCGCAAGCAGCATTTCCTTCCTGTAAGCTTTCACCATTACGGAAGTTCCCCAGAGTAACAATCCAAGAAAAACAGTTCCTTCACCGATGACCATCCATCGCTTGGCATGTATTTTCTTCTCCAGGAATTTTACCTGGGATTGCCGTTCGGCTTCAGGCAGATTATGAAGTGTTACGTTTTCGATTTTATGTTCATATACTTCATCGTTAAGGTCGATAAGCAAATAGGCCCACCAGGCAAACTGGAAGAGGACATAAAAGGCAAGAATGGTGAGGATAACGAGTGGTCGGCGCATGGACAAAGCTAAAAGCAAAAAGCTAAAAGTAAAAAGATCCTGCGTATATCCATAACCCTCGACTCAAGTCTGTGGTTATAGATAAGCCAGATTGAAAGTCTTTTCTTTTGACTTTTGACTTTTACCTTAATTATGCCATCTTCAAATCAATTTGCTTCAGCTTCTTAACAGAGATGTGCTTCAACTTATCCTTAAATTTATAAGTAAGAATAAGAATTCCTTTGCCTGCTTTTGGTGGAATTTTATTTTGATCGTCTTTCAACTCTGAAATAATGCTGAATCTTAAAACCTCCGCCTTGTTAAAACTCGATGCTATTTTTCTATCCTGTTTTATAAGTCTGAACTTATATCGCTTCTCATCGATCCATAGATCTTCGAAAATAAGATCTTCGGAATTTTTCTTAGTTTTTATTTCTATCTGGTAAGTTACAAAAGAAGGCAAATCCCGGTGCATCCACTGCTTCATGCCAGCACGCAGAATCCTGAAGTGAGGGAACCTGAACCAGGCCTCATAAATCAGCCGTATGATAATAAATAGCGTCAATGTCTCTTTTTTTATTCTCCACCATATTCATATTCCAGGGTGCTGCCATCTACCTGACGTAAAAATTGCCAGTGTCCTTCCGCGTCTTTCTTTTCGAGGATGTAATATTCGACACCCGAATCCCAGCCTTCATATGGAGTCCAGTCGAGATGTACGATTCGCGCCTCGTCAATATTTGCTTTTAGAATAATCGTTGATGTAATTCCGCTGATGCCTTCTGAGAGATTGCACGTATTTTCAACCAGAATTTTATAATAATACCTGTTGTTCTGCACATCTACCTGGTGGTCCATGTAATCATTCTGCAGTTGTGGAACGCTTGTGAGATAAGCGAAGTTTTCATTATCAGTCGAACGGTAAATTGAATAACCCGTGATCATCTCGGGATGAATCAAAGGGGGCGACCATTCCGTCAATACTTTTTCATTATCAACTACTGTTGATCTTATCACATTTACGATTTGTCCTTCAAGAAAATTCCTCGGCGTACTTATGGTAGTGTCACTATAGGATGTATAGGTATTTCCGCAAACGTCTGTTGCTACAACCTGGTAGGAATAAGCAAGCGGACACACAAAACCCGTATCGAGATATTGCAGCGTTGAAGAAGTAAGGGTGGCAATCTGGACAAATGGTTCTCCCGGCGATGAACGGTAAAGTTCATAGCTGCTGATTGAACAACCGCCATAAGGCGACCAGCTAACGAAGATGGCGCTGTCCTGCGATTGTGATGAAATGTTTATTGTCGTATGTCCAATCACACTGTCGAGCGGAATTGAATTCGCACAGGTATCGAGAGCAAGTACTTTATAAGTGTAGCTGGTGGAAAGTGCATTGACGGTATTATCAGTGTATTCAGTCACTCCGCCTGCTGCATTATTCTGCACGTTGTTAATCGAATTTATGGGCTGAAAGCCATTCGACCACGGACTACTTCTGTAAATGACATATGAATTCAGATCAGCATCTGTTACATTTTCCCAGATTATTTTTACGGATGTATTTGACATCACGGTCACATCAAGGATCCGAACCTCGGCAGGAGGAAGCGTATCGCCGGTGTGTATCATCGAAGGATAAATTACAGAAGCGGTACATCCGCTTTGATTCGTGACAGTGAGACTTATGGAATATGAGCCCGGATGAATAAAATCAATGGCAGGATTTATATCCGTTGAAGTATCTCCGTTTCCAAAATCCCACAGGTAGTTTGCATTTTCCAGGTTCGCTGAAAGATTGGTGAATGTGACATGAAACGGCAAACATCCTAAAGCATCGCTTGCGGTGAATTGCGGAATAGGAACAGGGTAGATTGTGAATGGAGTGTCAAGCCGGGCAGTGTCATTGCAACCAAAACCATTTGTTGCAATAAGATGAACATCGTACGTTCCTGCATCGGTAAACGTATGCTGTACGGTTTGTGAAGTTGATGTATCACCGTCGCCGAAATACCAGGTAAACGAATTGTAGTTTGTGGATGTATTTGTAAACGTTGCAGTAACAGGCTGACAACCTCCGGGCACATTCGAAATTATCGATGCAACAGGCGTAGGACGCACAACGACTGACTGTGGCAATTCATAGTAAGAAGTACATCCCGATGTATCGCTTGTTACAAGTGAGGCAGTGAATGATCCGGTATCATTAAAAACGTGAACCGGATTTTGTGTGAAGTCAGTATTGCCGTCACCGAAATTCCAGCTGTATGAAACTGCGTTTGTGGAATTGTCAGTGAAAGTGACCTCGAGCGGGAAGCAACCCTGAAAGGTGCTTGCCGTGAAATTTGTTATTGGTCCTTCGACGAGAATGTAATTTGTTTTTACAATTGAATCAGCACAGCCAAACCTGCTGGATGAAACGAGTTTTACGGAATAATTCCCTGGTACATTATAAATATGCGAAGGATTGTAATTCGTACTCGTCGTTCCGTCGCCGAAATCCCAGAGGTATGAATCACCATCGTTTGAAAGATTCGTGAAGTTGACAAGAGAAGGAGCACATGCTTTTATATCCGTGCTTACAAAATCAGAATGCGGTTGCCGCACGACAATTTTTGCCGGCATCGTTAGCGTATCATAACAACCCGATGTGCTTGTCCATACAATTAAAGTTACGTCGTATGTTCCCGGAGTTGTATAAGTATGCGATGGATTTGGAAGAGTAGATGATGATCCATCACCGAAAAACCATTGCCAGTGATCGATTACAAGATTCGCTGTGTTTGTAAACTGTACAGTAAATGGAAAACAACCGGAGTCAGCAGATGTTGTAAAACTTGCCGATATGATAGGCATATTCAATGCATTCGCCGTGTCAATGCAGCCGTTTATGTCTGTCATCACCAGTCGTGGCAAACAACACAGCCTATCGTAATAGGTGTGAACCGGATTTTGAAGTGTGGAAGTAGCAGTGTCTCCAAAAGTCCAGTACCAGCTGGAAGGATTTACTGAGTGATCGGCAAAGGTTGCAGTCACAGGGGAACAGACCTGATCAATAGTGTAGGTAAAATCTGCATGCGCCGTGTCAACTTTTATATATGCAGGAAATGTTGCCCTGTCCATACATGAACCGCGATAGACAGTAAGAGTCACATCGTAAACTCCCGGCTGGTATGCATGCTGCGGATTCGTCTGCGATGCGATATTTCCATCTCCGAAATTCCATTCATATACATCTGCATTGGCTGAAGTATTAATAAAAGTAACGTCGTTGATGTTGCAGGTTTCTCTCGGCCCGGCTGTTGTAAATGCAGCATGAGGAATTCTTACGCTGATGGCAGGGTTAAGGGTAAATGTCTGAACACAACCACCAAGGTCAGTCACTTTAAGTGTGACTGTGAATGTTCCTTCCGTCTGATAAACATACGAAGGTGACATTACATTGCTTGTATTTCCGTCACCAAAATCCCAGACATATGATTGATAATTCTGCAGGCTGGTGAAGAATGAAATTGTATCGTATCCGCAAACGTCAGTCTGACTTGCAAGCAACGGACTCACAAAGCTTGAGAAAATACTCGTCGAAACGCTTGCACTGCATCCGGCAGTGTCGGTGACCGTTTGCGTGATGATGTAATTCGAAAGTGAAGAATTGTAAAGATGAAACGGATTTTGCACCGTATCGGTAGTTCCATCGCCCATGTCCCATTGCCAGTGCGATGCATTCACAGATGTATCTGTGATGATGACCTGTGAACTGGAACAACTCGGTGTCTGACTGATTGCAAAACCTGCATGCGGACCTGCGACTTTCACAATGCTGTCGAGCTGCAGCGTTTGAACAATTCCTAATGTATCGCTTGTTGTAAGTGTGACTGAATAAATTCCCGGGTTGAGATAAGTGTGAATGGGGAATGGATCGTTTGAGGATTGACCATCACCGAAATCCCAAAGCCATGTTACGGCACCATTGATTCGGTTCGTAAAGAATACATCGAGTGGAGCACAACCTTTTTGTTCTTCATCGAATGCACCGTGTCCTGTATTGTAATGTGACGAGTCAGGTTGTCCGAAATGATAGGGCGGGGGATTATAAGTGAGTGTACAAACTCCGTTCGAGATCGTAAGCGTTACATCATAATTTCCATAAACCTGGTAAATGTGAGATGGGTTTTCAAGCGTTGAAGTATCACCATCGCCGAAATCCCATAGCCATGATGTAGCACCCACTGAATTTGCATAGAAGTCAACGTTTCTCGGGTAGCCTGTTGATGCAGCAACTCCATAAAAGTTTGCTCCGAATGGCTGGAAGTAAACGCTGTTGCTTTGCATCGATGAATATGTGCAACCGGCAGCTGTTGTAATAATCAGTGATATGCTATGGTATCCGGGTGAGTTGAATGTGTGAACAGGATTTTGCAGCGTACTTGTTGTTCCGTCGCCGAAATCCCATAGCCATGAGACTGCATTCTGTGATGTATCCTGGAAAGTAGAAATGTAAGGCGGACAAACTGTTTCTGTATGAGTAAATCCTGCATAACCACCTTCCACCTGGAAAGTAGAGAAGTTGCCGATCGATTGAGCACATCCGCCTCCGTTTGAAACGGTTGTGAGTGACACAGTATATGTTCCCGGAGTTGAATAAACGTGAACCGGATTTTGAAGATTTGAAGTTATTCCGTCACCGAAATCCCAGTTCCAGGATGAACCTCCTATTGCGCCGTCAGTGAATTGCGCAGTAAGCGGAACGCATCCAATCGTTGTTGGCGGTGGAACATAATTCGCAGCCGGATTGATTGTTTGTATGAATGAAGAACGTGTAACGGTATTGGTACAACCGATTGCATCGGTAACAGTAAGCGTTACATCAAATGTTCCTGATGTAGTATAAGTGTGAGATGGATTTGATGAAGTGGAAGAAGCTCCGTCACCGAAATTCCATAAATATGTTAAAGGAGATGGAGGAGTGGCAGTGCTGAAATTTGAAGTAAGCGGAGGACATCCAACGCGTGGCGATGCATTGAACACCACCTGCGGCGATGTTACTGTTACAAGCGCAGTTTTCGTCATGCTGCTGACGCATCCGGTATTGCCGGTGCATTCGAGGGTGACTGTGTAAATGCCGCCGACAGAATAGGTATGTGTAGGACTTGTAGCAGTGGAAGTGCTTCCATCACCAAAATACCATTTACAGGATGTAAATCCTGAAGAATTATTTATGAATTGAGTTGTTAATGGAGCACAACCTGTTGTTGTTGTGACTGAAAAGTCAGCATCGGGTTTTTGGCCGACGTGAATAAGATTAGTTTTTACGACTGTATCAGCACAGCCGGTTGTAGTGGTGACGATTAAAGTGACAGTATATGCCCCCGGATTAGTGTAAGTATGCGATGGCCATGAATTATTCGCAGTGGCGCCATCACCGAAATCCCAAAAACTTGAACTGACATTCGTATTTGTATTGGTAAAATTGACTGTAAGATCTTCGCAACCGCTGTCGACATCATAAGAATAGTCGGCCCAGTTATTCAGCCCTACAGTAATTGCAACAGGCGAATCGGAAGTATCAATACATCCGTTAGTGTTTGTTACGATTACCGATACATTATAATTACCCGGACCGGGAAAGTGATGAGTAGGATTTTGTTGTCCGGAAGAAGAGTTGTCGCCGAACGACCAGTTCCATGTTAATGCATTAGTTGCATTGTTTGAAAACTGAAACACAGTTGCAGCATCACAGTTTGCTGTTGAGTTGGCATGAACTGTCGCATCAGGTTTCGGATAAATGGTTATCAGCTGATTCTGAATTTTTATATCCTGGCATCCCGAAGTATTCATTGCAAGCAATGTCACGGTAAATTGCCCGGAGTAAGAATAAGAATGGGACGGATTCACCTGCGATGAAGTTGTTCCATCGCCGAAATCCCAGAGATAAGTTGTGGCGCCTCCGAAAGAAGTATTCGTAAATAAGAATGAGTTGTTGTCAGGGCAGGCAGTAGTATGACTTACTGAAAAGTTTGCCGTTGGCTTACCTGATACGCTTATAAAATTTGTATAACGGGCAGTGTCAGCATTGCCGGCAGCATCGTATGCAATAAGTGTTACAGTAAAAGATCCGGGAGATGTGTAGAGGTTGGATGGATTTGCCAGCGTAGAGCTGTTGCCATTTCCAAGATCCCAGTAATAAGACACGGCTCCTGCCGATGTACTGGTGAACTGGACATTGAGTGGCAAACATCCTGAATTCTGATCCGCTGTAAAAGAAGCAACAGGTCCCGCAAAAGAAAAGCTATTGACCTTAAACAGCAGTATAAGAATACACGTTACCCATTTGGTAATCCTTTTCAGCATTATGGTTTGGTTTAAGATGGAGATTCATCCCTTCAACCGGGTCCGTAATTCCGGAAGAAGTGCATCCGATTGTCGGATGCAGGATAGAATGATGCAGATTATTTAACCTGCACCATTCGCGTACTCTTATCTATATATAAAGGATTGGTCTCGGGAGCAACGATAGACTTTGATTCAGCCTGTGCAACAAGACGACCTTCATTGTCGATTTGTTTAATGCGATAGTGAGCAGTTCCGGGCATTGGTTTGGTATCTACCCAGCTGTAAAGAAGTTCGAGCGGAGAACCGATTCCTTCTTTCAACCCAACAGGTTCAAACTCATTTCCGTCATTTGAACGTTCGATAACATAGATGCAGTCAGGTGAATTGCCCTTCGCAACCCAGTTCAGGTAAACCTTACCGGTATTGAATACGACACTTTCCTTAACAAACTCCAGTCTTGACGGCTGAGTTGCACTAACAGCTGCACTGTTATTTGCAACTGCAGGCTCCTGTGCAAGCGCACTCATGGCGGCAAACACAAGAACATAGAGAAGAACAAGCTCAAGAGCGTACATGAACAGTTTATTTGAAGCGCTCTTCGAACGAATTGCCTTGAATGCGCCCGATGTCTGCATTCCTTCAAATGACTTGATGATAAATGTTTTCATTTTGATATTTTTAAACTTTGTCAATATATACTCATACATATATGACCAGTTTTTATAATAGTGCATTCACCTTACAACTGTAAGATTTAAGTGCTTTTGAATAATTTTTCAGAGAGTGAAACCCTGTTCTTTTTAGCAAAAACACAGAAGTCATGCAGAACTTATGCAAAAAAGCGGTGTCATGATTTGAAAAAACGTAAGATATTTTTGTTTGGATGAGGGCTTAAAAAAGTATCTATAAATGAATCAAAACAGAATAGCAGCCGTTATAATCCTCCAAATACCTGACAATTCTTAAATAGAATATGGAAACTTTAAACAAGACAATTAAGAAATTAAGCGAACCTGAATACCAGGAGTTGTTATCTGCAGTAGCGGGAAGAAAGAACAACAAACCATACCTGGTTCTTGAAGCTGCACGTCACAATAATTTTGACGAAGGCAAAATGATGGAGATGCTCAATGTAAATCCAAGCACCTATTATACATTGAAGTCTCGTCTCAATGAAAGAATCGCTCAATACCTGTCACAAAATGTAAAGAATCCGATCAGCGCGCTTAAAGATAAAGTAGCTCTCGTTCCCGCCATGGTTTTCGGTAATAGCAGAGAGGTCGCCATCCGCGCACTTAAGAATCTGGAAAAACAACTTATTGAATACGATCTCAGCAATGAATTAATTGTCGTTTACAAGGCACTCGCAAGACTGAGCATGTATAACGGCGATTTTGATTTCTTTGAGAAAGAATATAACCGTCACGTTGCATATTCGCTTGCCGTTGTAAAGGCAGAAGATATTTTTTATGATTTCGTGAAGCGTACCGGAAATTATCTTCTTACGCGCGACGAACGCGACAAGGAAGCAGTACAGGCATGCCTGCGCGAGCTTACCAACATATCGGAATTATATCAGGGTCACCGACTCTTCGTAATGTTCAACATCGTGAGAGTGTATTACCTCTGCATCTTCACAAAGCAGGAAAATCTGCGCTCGCTTGAAATGGAGATCGATTCAATTCTTCAGCAGATCAATAAAAACTTCGAAAAATTTGAGCTCGATACATTCTATCAAAGCATCAGGTTCCTCGTTGACTATCTATACTTCGAATATTATCAGCGCACGGGAAATGCCGTAAGAGCCGATCATTATTTTCGCATCATAAATAAGAATGTTCCCGAAGTTGCCTTCAAGCCTGTATTCAGTTTCTATGTTACACAATTCCTCCGTTCAAAAGTTGAGCGCTTCCTTACCAATGGAAATGTTCAGGAACTGACGGACATTAATTCAGAACTCGAATCGAATTTCGAAACGGATATCAATGAACCATATCCATGCATTTCATTCAGAAGGTTTCTTGCTATCGGTAAATTTTACGAAGGAGATTATTCCGCAAGCGCACGTATCCTGAACAATCTCCGCAACGAGCTGTCGATGAAGAGATATCTTTTCACTGACGTCGAATACAAACTTTTCCAGGCAATGCAGTATTGTTTCATGGGCGAAGACGGTCTATGTAACCAGTTATTGCAAAGTGTAAAAAGACAAATCACCGAAGATGAACAGATGTTTGCCTCAGCAACAATCTTCATCAAACTTCTCAAAGCTGCGATCAAGCCTGAAGAATTCAGAAAGAAAGTAAAACGTCTCACAGAAATTTACGAGAACTTCAAAAACGCCAACACAGGCACTCAGCCAATCCTTTGGTTTGTAAAATTAGACGAGCCAACGATCAGGAAGATGGCGAATCCGATAAAGGAATGATGTGTCAATTTGCTGAAGTTTAGATAAGAATTTTGAGAGAATTATCTGCTTAAAGCGGGTGGGTTCTTTCAGAATGACACTAACAATAATTAATAAGATGTCTGCTGCGCAGACTTGTTGAACAGAAGGCAACAAGTCTGCGCAGCAGACATTTTAAAAATTAATATGACGTGTCATTCTGAAAGAACCCACCCTCATTAAGCTGAGGTTTTTGGAAGAAGACAAAGTAATATTTGTTTGTAACGCTATATGAGCTGATATGATAAGTTGTAATTGTCTTTTTAATGAATACAGAACTTCATTGAGGCAGTTCTGCGGCAGACATTTCAACTATTGATATGAGATGTAATTAAAAAAATAGTAAAATACTTAAAAGGCAATCGCCTCGAGATACCTCTCATTCAACGGCTTGTTAATATACTTCACAACAAGCGGATTCGTTGAAGCGCGGTTAATGTCTTCCGGACTAATCGAAGAGGATAAAACAATAACTTTCGAATTGGTCTTAACAGCGTCAGGAAGTTTTTCGAACTCTGTAAGAAAAGCAAAGCCATCCATCACAGGCATATTAAGATCAAGAAAAATTACTTCAGGAATATTTGATTCATTCCCTGACTGTTCGCGCAAGTATTGTAATGCTGCATCTCCCGATGTCTTCACGACAACAGATTTTCCAAAATGATTGGTTGTAATCATACGTTCATTGATAAAATTATCAATGTCGTTGTCGTCGATCAGGAGGACACGATCAAACTTAAAATCTTTATTTTCCGTTTTCATGTCTGAGGTAGGGTGTGGTGATGAGTGGAATCGAACCACTGACACAAGGATTTTCAGTCCTTTGCTCTACCAACTGAGCTACATCACCATTGTGGGCGGCAAAAGTAGGAAAAAATCAACGTTACCAAAATTTTTTGATATGCTCATATGCTCATATGCTCATGTGATGATGCCCTTTACTTTTATGTTGATAGGGAAATTTGTAGTTATTTTGAGTTAACCTTTTGACTAAATTTAATGGCTAAATCTTTTATAATGAAGTGGAAGCATTTTTTATACCTCTTTATACTTTCATTAATTCTTGTTGGGGAGATGCTTATGCACCCCATGCAAAGTTGTCTGGGTGGTCCCGTTGAAGGTAATGTTCCATTGGGAGATATTTTGGTGTGGATCCTCTGGACGTATGCGGTCCTGTTAATACTTTACTTCGTTCTCCGATTCATCGTCTTTCTTGCAAAGACAGTCTGGGCCGATTACCAGGATAAGTCCACAAGGCGCTAAACGATTGACCTGTCAAGGCTTTTAAGAGTTAGCAACGTTTAGTAATTTGCGGTTTTAAAGATCATTAAAATAAAAAATGAATCTCACCATCGACATAGGTAACAGTTTTATAAAGATCATTGTTTTCGACGATACGAAACCCGTTTTCAGGAAGGTGGCCGATGGATTATCAGTCACTCTTATTCGTTCCATTCTAAAAAATTATCCTGTTGATTCGGCAATGGCTTCTTCAGTGGTGGAACTTGATGAAGAAGAGAACAATATTCTGAAAAGTCTGCCCGGTTTTGCAATGCTTAGTGCCCGGACAGAATTACCAATTTCAAATCTGTATAAAACACCGCAGTCACTTGGAGGCGATCGCCTTGCCAACGCAGTAGCAGCGGCATTCCTCATGCCGGGAAAAAATGTACTTGTAATAGATGCGGGTACATGTGTCAAATATGATTTCGTGAATGCCAACAACGAATATTTGGGAGGAAGCATTTCACCCGGTTTAACAATGCGACTGAAGGCATTGCATCATTTCACAGGAAAACTGCCGCTGGTAAAAGATCTAACGATAAAAGCGCTTACCGGAAATGATACTGTATCGGCAATTCAAACGGGAGTGTTGATCGGTATGACGGAAGAAATGAAAGGCTTCATTCATCTGTATAAAATGAAGTATCAGGGGTTGAAAGTGATCCTTACGGGAGGCGATTCAACTCATTTTGCGGAAAAACTAAATTTGAGCATCTTTGCGGCCGCAGATCTGGTAAACATCGGTTTAAATGAAATTATAAGATCAAATTCATTGAGCCGGTAAAAAATTACCTTCAGGCTTCTGCGTTATTCCCCGATGATTATTTCCAAACTGAAGTACATTTCAATATTAATAGTTTTAGTATTCACATGCGGCCAGATTTCATTGGCACAGATTACGATCAGTTCTCCCTATTCAAGATTTGGAATCGGCGATCTCTCTTCAGGAAAGTTTGCCAGGAACCTCGCAATGGGCGGGACGGAAATCGGTATGAACCAACCCGGCTTTATCAATCTGGGTAATCCGGCAGCTTACTCAACATTATGGTATACAACCTATGAAGCCGGACTTGACTTCAGGCAGTACGAACTCGAAACAATTGCGAAGAAGCACCGGACTCATACATCGTCATTTTCATATTTCGATTTTGCATTTCCTGTGAAGCCGCAGAAATGGGGCGTTGGCTTTGGACTGCTTCCTTACAGTAAAACCGGCTATTCGATCAATCAGACATTATATACTCAATACGGTGATGCCGAAATTAGAAATTATGAAGGTTCAGGTGGGTTGAACAGTTTTCACATTGGCACTGGCTTCAAAGTTTCCAAACATTTCTCTGCAGGATTGAATGCTGAATATTTGTTTGGTGTTATTAATAATGACAGGACGATCGGCTACCAGAGTTCTTACTATTATGGAACAATTATCAATTCAAGTACAGCTATTGGCTGGTTCCATTTTAAAGGTGGTGTTCAATACATGAAAGATAGTCTGCGCTGGGGTAAAAGTGATTCACTTATTGATCTCGACAAAACGATTTCATTATTACAGGATTCCTTATCGCATGTGATTTATTCTAAAGATACAAGTGCAGCGACATACTCACTCAAGAATCAGATCAAGTCGGAAATTGAATCAGCTAAAATTACACGCAGCAATGTCGTTGAGAGAAAAGCAAAGAGTGACTGGAGCATGGTGCTCGGATTCGTGCTTTCACCTCAGGCTGATCTGCATGCAAGGAATTCCTTGCTGGTTCATTCGTTCAGGTATTACTCTTATGCAAATCCCGATTTAGGAATTCTGGAACGCGATACAATTATTAATCGCTCGGGTGATCGCGGAACTGTGGTGCTTCCATTCAGCGCCGGTCTTGGTTTTTCACTCGTAAAAGGAAATCGCTGGATTATTGCAGGTGATTATTCAATGCAGCAGTGGAATAAATTTTCATTTCTGGGAGTGCCTGACAGCCTGGTCAACAGCTGGAAAGTAAATGCAGGATTGCAGTATACGCCAAATGACCGTGCGATTAAAAGCTATCTCAAATTGATTCAGTATCGTTTAGGATTTCACTATGAGCAAACTTATCTGAAGCTGAACGGTAAAGATATTAATGACATCGGTGTATCACTGGGATTTGGTTTACCGATTCGAAAGGCGGGAACAATGCTTCACTTCACTGCAGAAGCAGGAAAAAAAGGAACGACGCAAAACGAATTAATACTCGAAAAATATCTGAAGTTTACCTTCGGCTTTACTATCAACGATCGTTGGTTCGTCAAACAAAAACAAGACTAGAAGAGTGAGTATTGAATAGTGAATAATGAATATTGAATAATGTAGGCTATTCAAAATTCAATATTCTGTTAATTAAAAATTTCAGACTTCATTCTCCGACATTATATAATCAATATTAGCTATTATTCACTAATCATTATTCACTATTCAGTATTAATTACTACATCTTCCAGTGCGTCCAATTTCTACCTGGCTTTTCTGTGGTTGCATTCTGATATTCTGCATGGTCATGATCGGTGGAATCACAAGGCTTACCGGTTCAGGACTTTCGATCACTGAATGGAAGCCAATCATGGGAGCAATTCCGCCTATGAATGAGAAGGACTGGAATGAGGCATTTCAGAAATACCAGCAGATTCCCCAGTTTCAGAAAATCAATTCGCATTTTACTCTTAAAGATTTTAAATCCATCTTCTGGTGGGAATATGTTCATCGTTTACTGGGAAGAATTATAGGAGTGGTTTTCATCATTCCGTTTTTGATTTTTTTATTTCGTGGAATGTTTGATAATAAAACCCTGCGTAAATTGCTTTTCCTTTTTTTGCTCGGAGCCATGCAGGGAGTGATTGGATGGCTGATGGTGAAAAGCGGACTGAGCGAACGAACGAGTGTTAGCCACATCAGACTGGCCATTCACCTCATCACTGCATTTATCACATTCGGGTTTACGTTTTATTTTGCGTTGGAGATTGTTTACAGGAACCGCGAACAAAACAAAAATAACCTGCGCACATATTCGTGGCCGCTTTTTGTTCTTGTTACAATTCAGATAATATATGGTGCGTTCGTAGCTGGTTTACATGCGGGGAAAATGTACAATACCTATCCCCTGATGAATGGAAGTTTTATCCCTGAAGGAATGTTTTATTTATCGCCGTTTGAAATAAATTTCTTTGATAATCCTGTCATGGTGCAGTTTATTCACAGAAATCTTGCGGCTTTAATAGTTTTATTCTTCCTGCTTCTTTTTCTCAAATCAAGAAACATGGATTTGTCTATACATCAGAGAAGAGGAATTATCTTTTTATTCGCAGCATTAACGATACAGTTTCTTCTTGGCGTTTTTACATTGCTAACGGCAGTCAACATTCCTCTTGCATTACTGCACCAGGCGGGAGCGTTTATTTTATTCAGTGCGTCGATTTATTTGTTGTTCGTGAGCAGGCGAGTGAACGCTGAGGTGCTGGCAGCTTAAAAAAATTTCCTCGCAAAGACGCAAAGGTGCGCAAAGACACCAAGAAATTAGTATTTAATATTAGAAAAACGTTTATACTCTCCGCGAACTCCGCGCAACTTAGCGCCTTTGCGAGGAAAAAGCACTGGCTCTTATTTCCAGCTAAACGTCTTCACAAAATACCTCACATCTTCCTTCACAAAATTCAAAACTGGTGCAATCGAATCCGGATTCGGTGGAGCGTAAAAATAAAGCGCGCCTCTTACAAAATGATTCGTACTATCAGTCAGATAAAACTGTACAGAAGAAGCTGCATTGCCTTTGACATCGTAAAAAATCCCATACACTTTTTTTTCCGGTTGTTTTATTTCTTCTTCATGCATTCCCGAAGCTTTCGAGATGTGCTTCATGCTAAGGGTACGACTGTCTTCAATAAATTTTTTGAGATCGTTGTGAACGGGCTTGTAGCTGAGATAAAGCGTTCCCCTGAATGCAGGAAACTCAATGTTGTACCAGCATGGCTCGGCCAGTTGAGAAGTGTCCTGCTTTACTTCGGCATAAGTTGGAATGTCAAAGCTGTAAGGACATGAATTTATTTCAGCGTGTTTGTAGTTCTTCTCCGGTAAAGTAATTCTGAAATAACCTCTCTGCTTTGGAATATAGTTTTCATCACATCCTGTCAGTGTAGCAAAAAAAAACAGCAGGATCATTCCAAGAGCCGACATGCCGGTAAATCCTTCTGTAGGACCGGTGTTAGGTGGAAGGTTATCAGGCAATGTGATTTTAACACGCTTTATTCGCTTTCTGTCGGCCGACTCAATGGTAAACTTTATGTCGTTCAATTTTACGATTTCATTCCGCTGGGGAATACTTCCGCGGATGGAAAGAATCAGCCCTGCAAGCGTATCTATATTGTCGTTTTCCGTCTCAAATATCTTCCGGTCAATCTCCATCACGCGCGAGATATCGTTGAGGTTTGTCTTGCCTTCAAACACAAAATTCCTGTCGTCGAGGCGCGAGTATATTAATTCTTCCTCGTCGAATTCATCGTTGATCTCACCTACAATCTCCTCGAGTACGTCTTCCAGCGTAACAATTCCCGATGATCCTCCATACTCATCAACAACAATTGCAAGGTGATTTTTTGTTTCCTGGAACTCCTGCAGGAGGTCATTGATCTTTTTACTCTCAGGAACAAAATAAGCCGAACGAATTAGCTTCAGCCAGTCGAAAGTTGCATCATCTTTTTTATCGAGGTAAGGCAACAGGTCCTTAATGAACAATACGCCAAGAACACGGTCAAAGGTTTGTTCATATACAGGAATTCTTGAATACCGGTGTTCAAGAACTGCAAGCACGAGTTGATCGAAAGTGAGAGTCCGGTCAAAAGCAATCACATCCATACGCGGCTTCATGATCTGCTTCACGTCAATGTTTCCAAATCGCGCAATGCCTTTAAGGATTTTCTTTTCCTCCTCCGGCGTACTCTTGTCACTTGTAATGTCGATTGCATGCGTCAGCTCATCGACTGATACATCATATCCTTTTTGCCCAAAACGCTTGTCAACGAGGGAGGTTGACATCACTAGGATTGAACTGATTGGACGAAGGATTTTATTGAGTGCAAATACTGCGTACACACTTCTTAGCGCCGATCGCAATGCATTTTGTGTTGCGTAAATCTTCGGCATCACTTCGCAGAAAAGTACAATCACAAATGTTACAGCAACAACCTGAACAAAAAATCCCAGCCATTCATGCTTGCTGAAATCAAAAACTTCTTCAATCATTAAAGATGAAAGAACGACGATGGCAATGTTAACGAAGTTGATCGTAATAAGCAGTGTCGCAAGAAGCCGCTTTGGTTTTTCCAGTAGAGAATAGACCAGCTTCTCCCTGCTTTCTTCCGATTCTTTCAGTTTAAAAAACTGTGCAGGTGTGATGGCAAAGAATGCAGTTTCAGCACCTGAGATAAATCCGGAAATAAATAATAGAGTCACCAGGACAAGAAACTCAACGATAAAACCGATCGATAAGGCAAAACCCGGTGCGATGATAGAAGCAGTATCCTGCAGGAGAATATTGAGAAAACTACCGGGGTCCAAGGTTCATGTTAATACAGTGGCGAAAGTAATAAAATAGGCGGAAGCTATCTCAAATTTTTTTGGCGTGGCAATTTGTCATTCTGCCCGAGTGACCTGATTTTCAGCTCTAAATGCAACCAAAACCAAAAAACCTGAGATGTCTTCCGCCAGTTAGAATTTTGTTATTTAACCTTCCGGATTAAAACGGGAGATCGTCTACAGGCGCACCATTCGATGTTGTCATAGCCGCATCAACCGGTTTTGAATTTTCATCTACTCGCGGTCCACCCAGCATTTGCATTGTGTCAGCGATTATCTCTGTGAAATATTTCCTATTGTTTTCTTCGCCATACTGACGGGTGCGTAGTCTTCCTTCAATATAAAGCAGCTTTCCCTTTCTCACATATTTCTCGGCAATTTCCGCAAGCCCCCTCCACAATGTTATGTTATGCCACTCAGTCTGGTCAACTTTCTGACCTTCCTTATTTTTATAGTATTCAGTGGTTGCAAGAGTAAACTTTGCCACTGCAATTCCTCCATCGAGGTACTTTACCTCGGGATCTTTTCCTACATGTCCTACAAGGATCACTTTGTTAATACCGCTCATGATAATAAGTTTTAATTAGTTAAAAAATGTTTCAACAAAGATAGTCATGAAGAGGCTCGGATGAAAACTGTAAATGCTGGATATTATAAGATGACCTAAAATATGTAGTTCGAAAGTCAGGAATTTGAGCCTAGAAATCAATGTTACAATTTCAACATTTCGTCAATGATATTTTGATTCTTAGAAAATGAAATTGTTACAAAATTTTAAGATCCATCCTTCAGGTTCGTAGCGTTGTCGCTTATAGTGGAGTAATTATTTTAAGAATCAATTCAACCTTTTTGAATCATCTATCCAATTATTGAATAGCGAAACCTTATTATCTTCGTAGGCAAATGCAATAAAAAAAAACAACCTTATTACCATATTCCGGCAGAATAAGGTAATAAGGTTATTATCAATTGCGATCATCCTATGAAGGTAATAAGGTTTTAATTTCAGAAGAACAAAATGATTCGTAATAATGTGAGTTGATGAATTATTTACCTGAATAAGTTTTGTTTTTGTCAGAAAGATAAATCTCAACAAGTCTAGGCACAGCATATTTCTCAAGCGAAGATTCATTCACCATCATCCATTCATCCGGAGTTGCGAGCTTTTCATCAAACTTCAATTCATAAAACGTTGCATGAATATGCTGATGACTTAAAATGTGTTTGTATTCTTTGCTGATTTTTTTCAGTGAAAACTTATTCAGCTTATGTCCGGAAATATTTCTTTTTAAAATTTCTCCGGATTCAGTTTTATTTTCTGTTTCTATCAAGGGAAAGTCATGCAATCCTTTCCAGATGTCATTCTCATTTCTTTTTCGGAGAATAATTTTTTTCCCGTTTCTGAAAATGAAATAATGAAAATATCTTTTCCTGATTTTCGCAGTCTTCGACTTCACCGGTAAATTCCTCACTTCATTCTTGGAAAAGGCATAGCAGGAATTACTCAGCGGACAACTTGCACAATCGGGATTGGTAGGACGGCATTGTTGCGAACCAAATTCCATGATTGCCTGGTTGTAAACGGATGGATCATGAGCATCAATCAACTCTTCGGCAAGCAATGCAAATTGTTTTTGTCCGGCTGTCGTATCGATCGGAGTGGCAATACCAGAATACCTGCTCAATAACCTGTAAACATTTCCATCCACAACTGCATGTTTCTTTTTAAATGCAAACGATGCAATTGCCGAGGCAGTATAATTTCCAACTCCTTTTAACTTTAAAATATCTTCATAAGCAGGAGGAAATTTTCCGTCATATTCATTAACGATCTGTTTCGCCGCTGCATGCAGGTTTCTCGCACGTGAATAATAGCCCAGTCCCTGCCATAGTTTCAATACATCGTCTTCCTTTGCTTTGGCGAGTGATTTAACATCAGGATATTTTTCCGCAAAGCGATGATAATAGGAGAGTCCCTGGTCAATTCGCGTCTGTTGCAGAATAACTTCAGAAAGCCAGATCAGATAAGGGTCCTTTGTGTTTCGCCAGGGCAAATCCCTCGCATTAACCTTATACCATTGTAAAATTATTTTTCCGAAATCTTTCAATCACCACAAAAGTAATACAAAAAGTATCCGGGTATATGAATGAATTCAAATGAAATTCCTTCTTTAACACTGATGAGGACTGACATCACTTCAAGCCGGAGTCGAGAATGAATTAATGGATCAAGATCTTACACAATATTCTTTTGAAGTTTTTAATGGTCAAAATTAAATCCATCATTCTTTGCGTCTTTGCGCACCTTAGCGTCTTTGCGAGGAAAAATTATCCACGCAAAATCGATTGCAAATCAGTAATTCTGAATGCCTTTAATCATGCAGATCCTTAATCATGTAAAAGCTTAAATCAGGTTAATCAAGGTTTTCTTTAATTTGCTGCCATGTCTGTGTGTATTGTCCTTGCCTGCTACAACGAATCTGCCCTCATCAGGACATTCCTGAACGAATTGGAACAGACTCTCAAACCCGTTAACGAACAATTTACAGTCATTGTAGTTGATGATGGATCAATCGATGATACGCAGCAACTGCTGCAATCATTTGCATTTGTAACTCCATCAATAAAATATAAGGTGTTGCGGCTTCCCTATAACACGGGACATCAGTCGGCCATCGAGCAGGGACTTATTTACTGTTATGAGAACAATGCACAGCATGCAATCATCATGGACAGTGACGGAGAAGATGATCCGGCTGCGATAAAAGAATTGCTGATACTCAGAAATTTTGATGTAGTTCATGTCTTCCGCGGCAAAAGAGAAGAGCGACGGGAGTTCAGGTTTGCTTATTCAGTTTACAAAATTTTATTCCGACTGATTACAGGTCGAAGAATGAATTTTGGAAATTATTGCATGATCAACCGTAAGGCAATTGAGATTATTCATTCGCAGACGTTCATACATCTTGCCGCATTTTTATCCAGACTGAAATTAAAATCGACGTCGATCATCAGCAACAGGCGTACGAGGATAGCCGGTTCTTCAAAGATGAGCATCACTGACTTGATTCATCATGCATTCCGTTCGTTCGTCGAGTATGCGGAAGAGATGGTAATGATTTTCCTGAAGCTATTCACATTTGTTTTTATAGCGCTGGTAGTAGTCATATTCTACATTCTTTATCTGAAATTATTTACGGATAAGGCAATACTCGGATGGGCGAGTACGCTGGGAATTGGGCTGGTCACTTCTGCGTTGTTGTGCATAGGATTTTTCATAACGGGAATTGTTCTTCTGAATTTAAGACAGACGAGGCATCGCATTCCGGCAGAAAAGATTTACCGTGAGATGAATTGAAGCATGGAATACACCGGTAAAAATATTCTTGACCTGTTTTCACAATTTGCCATCAACAGAAATAATTTCATTGCATCGTTGATAGAAAATAAAATCATAAAGAATGAAAATAAGATTCAAAACATTCTCGACTTCGGTGCAGGCAAAGGAGAATTTCTTGATCGGTTCAAAAAAGAAAACCTGTTGACATATGCAGTTGAAAGTGATGAAGAATATTTTTCATTGCTTTCGAAAAAACATAATACATTTCATGATCTGGACGAAGCTCCGGGAAACATCGATCTTCTTTTTTCAATAGACGTTCTTGAGCATATTGAAGAGGATGAAAAAATTCTCAGCCAGTTTTTTGAGAAACTGAATCCAGGTGGGTTACTCTTCCTATATGTGCCTGCCAGGATGGAGCTCTATTCAGAATTCGACAAATCGATAGGTCATTTTCGACGATATAATAAAGAGGAGCTGAAGTTGAAGGTTCAAAAAGCCGGCTTTACGATCGACAGGACTCAGTACCATGAAATGCCGGGTTATTTCGCCTCTATGTTCCACAATGTGTTATTAAATAAGAGTCAGCCTTCTGAACGCTCGATCCGTCTTTATGATAAAATTTTGCCCTTTTCGAACAAAGTCGAAGGATTTTTAAATCCTCCGATCGGGAAAAGCTTGTATTTATGGGCTATTAAACCCTGAAAATCTTCCGGACAGCCTGACAATCAAGTGATGAGATGAGGAAGAGAATTGTAAAAAATTGGTTCTTAAGTTTTTCTATTTAATTGGAAGCCTTATCTTTGCGGCCCATTAATCAAATTTTAATATCAAAGAAATGACAAAAGCAGAATTAGTAGCTGAAATCAGTACAAAGACAGGTATCGAAAAGACCGTTGCATTGCAGGCCGTAGAAGCAGCTATGAAAGTGATTAAGAACACAATGGCTGATGGCGAAAACGTTTATCTCCGTGGCTTTGGTTCTTTTATAGTGAAAAAGAGAGCACAAAAATTAGGTCGTATCATCTCAAAAAACACGACGATCATAATTCCTGAACATAACATCCCGGCATTTAAACCTGCGAAAACCTTCGCCAATAAGGTGAAGAATGCGAAGATCAAGAAGAATCAGACAACAGAAGCAATCGACTAATTGATGCGTTCGGGCAGCAAACAACTATTGTTGATTGCAGGTGCAGTTTTGCTTACAGCCGGATTATATTTCGCGCCTCAGAAATTAAAAAAGGAAAAAGAAGAAGCTGCAGTTGCAGAACCATTCTCCTTTAGTTCCCTGCTCACGGAAGCAAAGGGGCAATTAAAAAGGCAGGAATTGGATCCGGTGAATAATGTCGAAAAGGCTCTTGAGAAATCGCCCGATTCGCAGCAGCTTCTGGATTCGCTCGGAAGCATTTGGGACAGATTAAATATGCCTTATATTTCCGCCCATTATTATGAGGAAGTTGCTCTGAAAGATCCTAATGAGAAAAACTGGATCAATACCGCTTACCGGTATTTTGATGCATACAGGATGACAGGTGACTCTTCTCTTAAAAAAATGTTCGTTAACAAGGCCATTGATTCTTATAAAAAGGTCATCGATATAAACCCTGACAACCTGGATGCAAAGACGGATCTCGGATTATGCTATGCTGAAGCAACTTCTTCACCTATGGAAGGTATAATGTTGCTTCGCGAAGTCGTTCAGAAAAATCCTGATCATGAAAATGCCCAGTTTAATCTTGGTGTACTTTCGGTAAAATCAGGGCAGTATGATAAGGCAGTGGAAAGATTTCAAAAAGTTTTGCAAATCAACCCTAAAAACAATGATGCAAAATTTCTTCTCGGTCGTACGTATGCTGCGATGGGAAAAAACGATCTTGCGCTCCGGCAATTAAACGATTTGAAGTCGACAGGCGACAGCCGATATACAAGTGAAGTAAATTCTTTAATTAATCAGATAAATAACCATTAAACCCTCAGCACATGCCAAGCGGTAAAAAAAGAAAAAGACATAAGATGGCCACGCATAAGCGTAAGAAGCGTCTTAGAAAGAACAGACATAAGAAGAAAACCAGATAACTTTTGAATTTTAAATTTTAAATTTTCAATTGTGAATTTCTTGCTCACAATTGAAAATTTAAAATTTAAAATTTAAAAATTATTCTGTGAATCCGCACCTTTTCGGTCCATTCCGTTTCATACGATGCGTCGTATGGATGATTATGTATGCGCATTCATTTTGCAATCCTTAATTCTGTTCAGGATTTTCTTCAATCGCCTGCATGAGCAGAGTGTTTGTAAAAAAATTTTAATTGAACAACGAATTAGTTATTAGCTCAACTCCGGATGAAGTTACCATAGCTCTTATTGAAGATAAGCGCCTTGTTGAGTTAAACAGTGAGAAAAAAGACCAGCGTTTCCAGGTCGGAGATATTTATTTAGGCAGAGTTAAAAAACTCATTCCCGGCCTCAATGCCGCTTTCGTCGACGTAGGTCATGAGAAAGATGCCTTTTTGCATTACCTCGACCTCGGTCCACAGGTGCAATCCCTGCTGAAATTAATACGCCTTACAACGACAGGAAAAAATCCTGACCCGATGCTCACTGCCTTTACCCTCGACAAAGACATCGACAAGGGCGGGAAGATCACCAATGTGCTTTCTCCCAATCAATGGGCGCTCGTTCAGGTGGCCAAAGAACCTATTTCCTCAAAAGGTCCACGCATCACTTCAGAACTTTCGCTGGCAGGGAGATTTGTGGTCATGGTTCCTTTTACCGACGTCGTAAGCATTTCGCAGAAAATCAAGAGCGCAGAAGAGCGCCAGCGCCTGAAGCGTCTTGCTATGTCTATCAAGCCGAAAGGGTTCGGACTCATCGTACGCACCGTGGCTGAAGGCAAAAAAGTGGCTGAGCTTGACAAGGATATTCAAGACCTCGTTTCCAAATGGAAGAGTGCTTTCCAGATGTTGCAGACAGCGAAGCCACCGCAAAAAATTCTCGGTGAATTAAATCGTACGTCCACTATTCTTCGCGACCTACTGAATCCGAATTTCAATGCGATACATGTGAACGATCCTTCACTTGCAGAGGAGATAAAAAGTTACATCAGTGGAATTGCGCCGGAGCAAACGGAAATAGTAAAACTCTATAAAGGCCGCCAGTCGATATTCGAACATTTCGGTATCGAAAAGCAGATCAAAGCCAGTTTCGGGAAAACAGTTACGATGGCAAATGGATCGTACCTGATTGTCGAGCACACGGAAGCGATGCACGTTATCGACGTGAACAGTGGTGGAAGGGTGAAGGGCGATAACGAGTCCAACCAGGAAGCCAATGCTCTTCAGGTGAATCTCGATGCCGCCGTGGAAGTCGCACGCCAGCTGCGCATGAGAGATATGGGCGGAATCATCGTCGTCGATTTCATCGACATGCATAATCCGCAGAACAGGAAGGCGCTTTATGAAAAGCTTAAGAATGAAATGAAGCGCGACCGCGCCAAGCATACCATTCTACCTCCGAGCAAATTCGGATTGATACAGATTACCCGCCAGCGTGTTCGCCCTGAGACTACAATTACAACAGTAGAAAAATGTCCGGCCTGCGATGGTACGGGAGAAATAAAAGCAAGCGTTCTTCTCATCGACGAGATTGAAAATAACATGCGCTATTTCGTAAGTGAGCAGAATGAAAAACAGCTTACACTAACGGTTCATCCATTTCTTGAATCTTTTATAAACAAGAAAGCGCTCTTTAAACCTTCGATCGCCGATAAGTGGAAGAAAAAATACAAAGTGAAATTAAAGGTAGCAGCGAATAATAATTATCACATGCTGGAATATCATTTCTTTAATAAGGCGGAAGAGGAAATAAAAATATAAGCTGAAAGCAAAAAGCTAAAAGTCAAAAGCTGCTGTAGCTTTTGACTTTTAGCTTTTTGCTTTTGACTTTTTATGTATTTTCGTTAAACCATTAAACCCACCCCCATGAGAATCTTCCGTAAAATCCTTATTACTTTAGCTATTATCTTACTAGTAGTTGCTGCTGCAGGTTTAATATTTTTCCCTTCACACATTCACGCTGAACGTTCAGTAATAATTGACAGGCAGCAATCCACTGTATTTAATTATGTGAATAATCTTCACAACTGGAATAACTGGTCGCCATGGTATAAAATGGATCCGAATGCAAAATATGTTTACGAAGGTCCTGCATCCGGCGTTGGTGCAAAATTGTCGTGGGACAGCAAAGAAAAGAAGGTAGGAAAGGGAAGCATGGCAATCACAGATTCTAATCCTGATTCACTGGTAAAGCTGGACTTAAATTTTATGGAAAATGGAGTTGCAAAATGCAGCTTTCATCTTTCGCCGGAAGGCAACGGAACGAAAATGACGTGGGCTTTCGATACTGAAGCAGGCGCAAACCCATTAATGAGAATTATGGGTTCAATGATGGACAAATTTATCGGCAATGATTTTGAATCCGGCTTACAGTCATTGAAGAAAACTCTCGAAGCAACACCAGTTGAGGCACAGGCAGTCACAATGCCTGACTCATCAGCTACCAAATAAATTTTTTCAGTCTGCTGCGATGGGGAAAATTCTGTCTGTTGATCAGGCCAAAAATAAAATTGAATCTTATTGCGCTTACCAGGAAAGAAGCCAGCAGGAAGTGCGTGATAAATTGTATTCCTACGGATTGCATCGCAACGAAGTAGAAAATCTTATCAGTCATCTTATAACATCAGGATTTCTGAATGAAGACCGATTTGCAATAGCTTACGCCGGAGGAAAATTCAGAGTTCGAAAATGGGGCCGAATTAAAATTAAACTGGCACTGAAAGAAAAAAAAGTTTCTGAGCCGCTTATCAGGAAAGCTTTAAGTTCAATTGATGAAGCAGAATACAGAAAGGTTTTGCAGAAGGTAATTTCATCAAAAGGAAAATCAGTTAAAGAGAAAGATTCTTACAAAAGAAAATATAAGATTGCATCGTATGTTATCTCTCGGGGATTTGAGCCTGAGATGGTGTGGGAGTTTTTAAATGATTAATTAAAAAGGATAATACCCAAAAGTGATTTTTTGAGTTATGCGATAAGGATTTTGATGATTTATATTTAAATATTATGAACACTTTTATACTGAATAAATTCGTACTCATATTAATATTGATTTATTTTATCCCGGTCAGATCATTTTCATATACAAAAGCCACACATCACAGATATTATGTGGCAATCGTAAAATTGAAAAACAATAGAAATAAAAGCGGTCTTTTGCTGGATATTACTGATACAACAATGATATTATGTCATAGTAAAAACGAAAGATATCAGTTTGGGAAAAAGGACACGCTATTTTTTGATCAGATATTTGGTTTCAAAATAAGGAAAGCTAATGCAGTTGCTAATGGAGTGTTAGCTGGAATTGGCGCAGATGTATTGATAACAACATTAGCAATTAGTGGTTCTCATGAAGCAATTGAGCAAATAGGCTACTATGCATTGGGTTTAATTTTATCGCCCGTTTATATTATAATTGGAGCAGCTATTGGTACTTCAACAAACAATAAATATGAAATTTATGGCGAACGTGAAATTTTTAAATCATTGTCCGGGTATTTAAAAACATTTACCATCGTTGGCCAACTTCATTTTTCTGAACCTTAATTGCCTTGATCACTCGACTGTGTAAATTAAAACCTACAAGATTTATGCGGGAAGGATCTTACAGAATGTCACGGTCAATTTTTTGATTTGTGTTTGCAAATCAAACAAATTAGGTGGTTATATAATAAGTCTGCGCAGCAGACACGTTGCATGCATGCGCGTGTCATTCTGTAAGAACCCACCCTGATTTAAGCATTCTAAATACCTATTAAAAATAGCATCATCATCTCATCCCATCACCTCAATCCCTAATAACCTCATCACCTAGTTAATCCATCAGCAAATCAACATCCCGATAGCTATCGGGACAGCAAATCATTTCCTATCTTCGCCGCCATGAACACTGACCAGATAAAAGATATTAAGGAGCGCGTAGAAGCCCTGAGGAGGTATCTTTGACATCGATGGTAAACTGAAGGCCATCAGGGAGGAAGAAGAAATTACTCATGCTCCCGATTTTTGGAATGATCCGAAAAAAGCAGAAGGAATTCTCAAAAGTATCAACCTGAAAAAAAAGTGGACGGGTCCGTTTAAAGAGCTCGTATCGAGCGCTGACGACCTTGTAGTGCTTTATGATTTCATGAAGGAAGGCGCTGCTACGGAAGCGGAGGTTGATGCTCATTACGCCAAAACGACTGCCATGCTCGAAGACATGGAGTTTAAACGAATGCTTGGGAATGAAGAAGATCAGCTTAGCTCTTATCTGAACATTAATTCCGGCGCCGGTGGGACTGAAAGCCAGGACTGGGCCGAAATGCTCATGCGCATGTATATCATGTGGGGCGAGAAGAACGGTTATAAGGTAACAGAAGTGGATGTGCAGTCGGGCGAAGGTGCGGGAATAAAATCGGCTACTTTACAGTTCGATGGCGACTTCGCTTATGGTTACCTCAAAGCTGAAAGCGGCGTTCATCGACTTGTAAGAATTTCTCCTTTCGATTCGAATGCCAGAAGACATACTTCCTTTGCATCCGTATTTGCTTACCCTGTCGTGGATGATTCCATCGACATAGAAATAAAAGATGCTGATATTGAAATTCAAACATCACGGTCAGGCGGAGCAGGCGGACAAAACGTAAACAAGGTTGAGACCAAGGTACAGCTTACGCATCTTCCCACAGGCATCGTTGTCGTTTGCCAGGTGGAAAGATCCCAGGGAGCAAATAAAGAACGTGCAATGAAAATGCTCAAGTCGCAATTGTATGAACTTGAAATGCGAAAACGCAATGAAGCAAAAGCACAACAGGAAGCATCAAAGAAAAAAATCGAATGGGGTTCACAGATACGTTCATACGTCTTTCATCCGTACAAACTGGTAAAAGACAATCGCACCGACCATGAAACATCAGACGTCCAGGGCGTGATGGATGGAAATCTGAATGAATTTATGAAGGCATACTTGATGGAATTCAGCAAATAGAAGGAAATTAAAAATTTATAATTAAAAATTTAAAAATATTTATTCATCGATAAAGCAAAGGACTTAATAATTCTGTCACAATTATCATTGGTATCTCCTTCCTATTTTTGAATTTTAAATTTTTGATTCATTGAAAAGAGTTTACTTTTCCTAATTAGAATCTCAATGCTCAAGGTATACTTCAAGCCCAACTGCTCCACCTGCCAGACAGCCCTTAAACTGATGAAAGATAATACTAAGGAGAAATTGGAGCTTATTGAATATTTAGTAGATGTTCCCTCTGAAAAAGAGATCAAGGAAATTCTGAAGATGCTCGGAATAAAAGCAGAAGATATTGTGAGGAAAAAAGAGAAACTCTTTAAGGAGAAATATGAAGGAAAAATAATCACCAATGCGCAATGGATTAAAATCCTTCATAAAAACCCAATCCTTATTGAAAGGCCGATTGTAGTGAAGGATGGGAAGGCGATTATTGGCAGACCAATAGAGCGCATATTGGAGATTCTATAATTATTTTCAACGCCCGTAGTTTTTTAAATAATCTTTAACAAAAAAAGATTTTTCTCCAGGCAACGCATCACTGTTTTTTTGCATTATTACAGCAGATGAGACACTTTACAGAGGAGCTTATTTCAGAATGCAAAAGCGGTAACAGGAAGGCGCAGAAGTCGGTTTTCGAACAGCTTTATGCTCCCATGTTCAGGGTTTGCCTGAGATATGTCGGAATTCATGCCGATGCTGAGGACTGTCTGATGAAAGGTTTTATGAAATGTTTTAATAAAATCGATTCATTCACCTTTGAAGGAGATCATACATTCTATCATTGGACTAAAAAAATTATGGTGAACGAGTCACTGATGTTCATCAGGCAAAAACACAATTTCAACCTGTCGCTCGATGAACAGGTTGTTGAAGCTGCTTTACCTGCATCAATTATCGAGAAAATGAATGCCGAGGAGATCAATTCACTGATATTATTGTTACCGACAGGTTACAGAACAGTATTCAACCTGAATGTAGTGGAAGGGCTCGATCATAAAACTATTGCCTCCATGCTTGGCATTTCAGAAAATACAAGCCGGACGCAACTTGCAAAAGCAAGAACAAAGCTGAAGTCATTAATTGAACAAAATAATTTTTATCATGAACAAGTTCGGAGATAATATCATTGCAGAAAAGCTCAATGAATTGAATTCATTGCCCGAATCGTATCAGCCAAATATCGATTCCAAGTGGCAGATTATTGAAGAGTCATTAAATGAATCAGGAAAGGAGCGTAAATTCTATTTCCGTAACCTGATCAGGATAGCCGCAATATTCTTAATTGTATTCATTTCTGTTGCCATATGGATGATGAATAAAACAGAGAGAAAATCGAATGAAAAAAATAGCCTGGCTGGAAACTATGAAATTAAATCGCCCTCAATTATTTTGAATTCCCTGGTTGCAAACAAGAATGAAAAGCATCAAAACCGGAAGCAAATAAATCCTCAGGAGAATATTTTTGTAAATGCAGTGGATGAAGTGCCCGTTAATATTTCAGGAAATATTGCTGAAACAAAATTGGTTGTTAATGAAGAGCATTCAGTTTCCGTCGTCAAAAAGAAGAGAAGGTATGTGCAGGTCGACTTTAATGATCCGGTCACAACGCTTGTCAGCAATAATAAAATGAATCAGACATTTTCAGTAAAGGTCGGCATTGGAAAAGCTTCCGGACCTGTAAGTGAAGATCAATCGCCAACGCTGCGATTATCAAAACCGTTCTAACCTAATCCTAAACATACTATGAAAAAACAAATGCTTAATGCATCATGGGCTTGCTTTGCCCTGATATTACTAAATCTTAATCTCGCCACTGCTGAAGAGGTTGTAAAAAAAGACACTATTCAGTTTAATTCCGATCAGGGTTGTAAAATTCTATTTATAGGCGATAACGTTGTTCAAATGACCGGTTTTACAGGAATCGATTCGTTGGTATCAATGCTGAATGATGATTTAAGAAAAGCATCTGCACAAAGTGATTTTCCTTCTAACCCACGAATCGTTCATTATTTTGTTACTGAAAATGGTAAACGCAGACTAAAGGCAGAAGACAATGAGTCGATGGAGCCGCCTGTTGACATTAATGCGGAAAAGCAATCTTTGCTGCTGGATCTTCCATCGAATGTATATTTCATTTATGATTTAAAAGATAATTATGAAATAAGAATTTATGTCAATGATAAAAAGCAACTGGAATCACTTGTTACGAACTTCCAAGTTGGTTTAAAAGTAATCAAGGATGACATTAAATCGATAAAGTCTAATTATAAAGTTACTCTCAACAGAAGTGCGACAGGCTGGGTAGTAGTAGATAAACAGAGAAAAAGGAATGACATGATCGAAATGTCACCCAATTTTGGATTAGGATTAATCGGGAACACCTGGAGCCCGTCAGTGGGAGCAGACCTTTCTCTCATCTTCAGCAATAAATACGGCTTAGCCTCGGTAAAATTCGGAGCAACATTTTCGGGATTTACCTTTGCAGTAAATGGAGGAATGGATTTCAGCAAAATTAATTTCGTACAGTCGTTTGGATTAAAAGCAATGTATAATATATCTGATAGTTATGATCATTCATATAAATCACGGTGGGTTGGATTGAGTGGGGGAATGCTTAAGGCGGATAAAAACAGTATCCTCAATAAGTCTTATAAGTTTGGTTTCGTAGCTGAGGGTTTTGGTGCATTTAATTTTTCATTCGATGCAATTATTGTTGGGAAGAAGAAGTCTGTCTATGGATTGACGATGGTGTTTCCATTCTGAACTATGATAAAAGAATGATGGAATGATGGACTATGATTATTTTATTTTTTTTTATCATAGTGCTCATTTCATCATTTAAATCAGAGCTCAAACCTATTTTTTTACCTGATAAAAAATCGAAATGTTTCGAATCGTTGGTTTTCTAATTCGGCATGTGCAAAATATATTCCGGCAGGCAGATCTTGAAGTGAAACATATGAATTGTTTGTTGAGAAATTTTTTATGATTTCACCGTATGAATTATATATTCTTATTGATTTTAATTCACCATTATTCTTAAAATAAAGAATTTCATCTGCAGCTAGATGTATTACTTCATCTGATTTTGGCAAATCAATATAAGTCGTGGAACCATTAATTGTAAAAAAAGTATTTTCCGGCAGATCATCATATACAGTTCTAGAAGATGCTATGTCAAAGAAGCCACTGCCTGAAATGAGATTAAACTTTCCGTTATTATCAAGTGCCGACAACTGAACTCTGATATAGAAAGTAAAGCTGTCAGGCCGGTTGACGATTACAGGGATCATCGCTGAACCGGATGAGGAATAAGTATTCCCATAGTAACCCGGAGAAACAAAATCCTGGAAAACCAGCAGCGCAATATCATAATTCATGAAACCATTCGTCCCATTCCACAATAAGCCGTCGTTAGTAACCATATTTGTATCGAACCCAAACATGAATCCAACATCGCCTCCTTCCGCAATAGCCGTATAAGTTTCAACTTTAAACCAAAGACTGTCCTGCTGAATATCTATTGCATATGACAATGCTTTTAAATCAGCAACACCGGCCTGAAGTGCATCTCCCGGAACATCATTACCGAGTAGAGTAAAAATTTGCGAACGAGTATTTAATGATGCTATACTGAGAATGAATAACAAAATATATTTCATTGAGAGGGAATTTAGTCGAATTAAAATTAGACTTTCTGGTTTGTATAAAATCCAAGTCGTTGACATTTTAATGTGGGGGCGAAATAAAAAACCAGTCATTGGAGCTAAATGACCGGCCTTTGTTCATTATTTATCGATTAAACAAATGATAGCTTCATTTTTAATGTATAAATAGTTTTGTTGAATAATTAATATGATCAGAATTGATCTTAACTATATAAATACCGGTACTTAGATTTATATCAGATATATTATTCGGAAGCACGGACAGCGATTTATTGAAAACATTTTTTCCGGTAGCATCATAAATGTTCACTTGTAGTTTCTCAGATGAATTTCCCTCAATAATTAATTTTTTCTCTGTTTGATTAAAAAAGATGTTGATGTCTTTCGATGAAGATAAATTATTTATGCCGGCTAAAAGTTGCATATCAAGTGTATAAAAAATGTCTGTACCTGTTAATCCTCCTGAAACGAATTTCGCTCCAAGTCCTGCATAGGCAATATTGCCGATAACAAAAACTGAAGACCACGCAGCTCCCAGCATTGGAGCATTTGCAATTGGCGACCATTGATCATTTGCTCCGTCATACATATACATATCATAATAATTGGTTGTGAATCCCGATTGGCCGCCTCCGGCAAATCCGTATGAGCTGTTAGCAAATGCAAACCCGGCCTGCCGCGCTACACCAGGAAATTGTGCCCTGGAGTATATGCTGTCATTGCCTCCATCTATGCACCACATACTATTTAATTCATTCAATCCCGATGGTGCCGTTCCTCCGAACAGAACATATCCTTTATTGCCTATAACAAATGAGGATGGAAATAATAATCCATTTGCAGGAATGTCACTTGATAATTGCGACCAATGATCCTGTGCTGCGTCATATTTCCAAACATCCGTATATAAATTTGCTCCATCGAAACCTGCACCTGCATATCCTGTATTACCAATAGTGAAGGCAAATCCAGCATCTCTTACTCCACCGGGAAAATCATTTTTTTGCTCCCACTCACTGCCAGATGGTGCAGCTGGATCAAATTGCCACACAGTCGACATGGGAACACCGCCGGTGTCGCCACCAATAATGTATGCCTTGTCATTTATCACAAACGACATAGCAAATGCATGTCCCGCATTAACAGGAATATTGCCTAGCGGTGTCCATGAATTCCCGGAAGGATCATATGAATAAAGAAGTGAAGTTGAGGAGCCTGCTACTACATATCCTTTTCCTCCGATTGAAAAACTTGCAGCGCCGTCGTTTGCTAAAGTTCCATTGTATACTGGAGCAATCGACGACCATTGAGCTGATAAATTTGTAGTAGAAAGAAACAAAAAAATAATTGAGTACTTGAGTAGGTGTGCTTTCATAGGGATATTTTTTTATTTCAAAAGTATCCTCTGTTTAAAGGTTGGCTGTCAGCATAAACCTAAATGATTGGTAAAAAATGTTAAAAATAAAATCAAAAACAAAAACAAAAATCAAAAAAGAATAGCCTGTAAACTGTAAACTAAATTCATTTCTTTTCGAAAATTGGATTCTCAAAATTTTCAAACTTAAAGTACACCTGTACACTAGATTTTTCTAGCAACGGTGTAACATCAAAACAAACATTCTCATGGCAAAGTGCTTCGCAATGATCATCCGATCTAAAAAATAATTTTATTTTATAATACAAACCTTTATCCGAAGTATATGGCTTTCCATCTGTGACGAGCTTCCATGTTGTATGTCCGCATCCGCATCCATAGCTAATCCGGAATGAAATCGTATTATTTTTGAAGTTAATCAAGTCTGAAATATCTTTTACCTGGTCCCATCTCACATTCCTTATTGCATTTCCATATTGCTGATCGAGGTTGTAGCCATTTTTAGAAGCAATAGAAAAAAGGCTATCGTTGATTTCAAAAATTTCCTTGCACGTTTTCTCCTGAGAATAAATTTTAAAGGGGAAAATAAATAGTAGAATAGACGAGAACAGAAAAGAATTTCTCATAGACGCATTTTTTTAAGTCAATTTTTAAAATCGTACACCGCCATTAATTGCGATATAATAGAATGATGCGTTGTCACCAAATGGTTGCCAGGAAGACTTGGTACCTATACTGAGTTTCTCCGTCAGGTTATAATCATACCGAATATTTATGACAGCCCCATTCTTATTATCGCGGTGTACATTAGCCATTCCATAACCATCATAAGTATACATGATTGGGGAAAGCATTGAAAAATCTCTGTGTCTTATTGTATATCCTGTTCCAAAACTGAGTTGATTTTTTTTCGCATTAATAACATTGAGATAAATATTTAAATCGATTCCAAAAAGATCCGTTACAGCTCCTTTATTGTCAAGATTATAAACGTTTCTTGAAAAATAAAGCGACGGTCCGACAGAGATCTGTTTGATTATATTAAACTGGTATTCATTGAAAAATACAAAGCCGTGATCAGCGCTGTATTCTGAATATCCACCTCCTAAATGAAAAGAATTTCTGGAAACAGGTTTTTCCTGTGAATAGGAGGAGACAAAAAACAAAATGAAAGCAATTGTTAAAAGATATGATTTCATAAGCGTGGATATTAAATTGTTAAATTTAAATTTCAATAAACAGAATATTTACTTTTTATAGTTTGCTGAATCCTTTCAACGGCTTATTTTATAATTTATTTTTTTGAATAGTGATTTGCTCTTATATTTAGTTTTGCAAGTTTTACAGTTTCTTTAATTCTTTTTTCTCTTGTTTCAGGACGTTTCGCTGAATTTATCCATTCAAGGATTATTCTTTTGGACGAAGGCGGAAATAAATGGTATTTTTTGAGAGCGGATTTATTTCTGGCAAATTCTTTTTTTAAATCATCCGGAACGCTGTCATTCCCAGTTTCTATCCGATGATTCCAGGTGCCTTTCTTTTTTGCAAGCGCTATCATGGCCTGTCCGGCAGGCATTATCTTATTTTCCTTTTTTAATCTTGCTACACGAATCCTGTTAGATTCACTCCAAAGGCTTTTGGGATTTCTTCGGGAAAACAACTGGTAATAACTTTTATCATCTCTTTTATTAGGCCTGCTGTCAATCCATCCAAAGCACAATGCTTCTTCAACTGCTTCGACATAGTTTATGCTTTTTATCGGGTTTGATTTATGATGCAGCACCAGCCAGACACGTTCCTCCTTCAGATGATTTTTCATCAGCCATTTTCGCCAGTCGTTTCGGTTTTTCGCCTTTACTGCGTTTATACCCTTATGATTTTCCATTATCTCCTGTATTCCAACTGTTTTTTTTATCCTGGCTTTTGAAATTGTAACAGTCTATAAATATTTCAATTATTGAAAATTATTTCTTCTTAAATTTAAAATCCTTACAGCAATCAAAGCAATGACATACCTTATTCATAAATGGTAATGGAAAACCAAGTAGCAGAAGACATATAGCCATTACTTTAACTGACATCTGCGGTTTGGAAATTTCTGTGGAATTACAAAAGGGACATTTTATTTTATCCGGAACTTCCATCATTTAATTGGTCATAAAATTTCTTTCCAGCACAGTGGGATCCGAAGCTTGGAATTCACGTGACTTGAAGTCGCGGC
>JADMIO010854445.1_pt1 | contig 36191 bp, 35 predicted proteins | sample 8958161 | NCBI WGS metagenome assembly JADMIO01 (sample SAMN16585339, study PRJNA669376) | soil metagenome | isolation source: Crop rotation soil | place: USA: Cullars Rotation, Alabama | collected 2011
CGCGACAACTTGTCCACGTGGAATTCTAAGCTTAGGATCCCAATGTGCTGGAAAGAAGATCGCCACTAAAACTGCTGGTGCGCCCCGCTGCGTCGTAGGAATACGTAACTGTGTGTCCCGAAGGATAGGTCTGCGACCTCACGCCGCCGGCGCGATTATAAGTGCGCGACGTTTGATACGACGAGCTCCACACGCCTCCGGTTTCGTAACGCTGGCGCTGCACGAGCGGCCTTCCGAGCGCGTCGTAGGAATCGATGTAAGTGGCCGCGGTCGTGGCCCCGCTTTGCCATGTCTGACTGATGCGACCAACGCCTTTGATGGCGAGGTCATACTGCTTGAACACATCAAGCGTTGAGTCAGAGTAATCAATCGACGTGTTGCGATTGAGCGCATCGTAAACGTAGGTTGACACAACTCCGCGCGTGTCCGTCTTCTGCGTCAGGTTGCCACTGACATCATACTGATACCCGATTGACCAGGAGCTATTACTTGTGATCGGATCGGAAAGACTTAAGCTCGCGAGCGTGCCCTGCTCGGGATTGCGGGCGCGAAGCAGACGCTTCAACGAGTCGTACATGAAGAAGCGCTGCTGGCTGCCCTGTGTCACCTTCACCAGATTGTCGAGTGTATCGTAGCTGTAGCTGGTGAGATAGTTGAGACCGGTCGGGTCTTCGTAAACTTCTTTCAGTCGCCCGAGTGCGTCAGTAACGCTCTTGCGCTTCTTCAAAGCCTGGTCCGTCACCGTTACTGTGTTGGCGTTGTAAGCAGTACTGACAACCGAACTGTCCGGCGCTGTAATCGCAGTCACACGTCCCAGTAAGTCGTAACTGGTTTCGGAATAGACGGCCGTCTCACCAAGCGAAGGCCGGAACGGATTGCTAACCTGTTTGGCGCGACTCAACGCATCATAGTTTGTTACTACTTTCAGATTGCCTTGCGGGTCGCGCGTCCACGCTTCTCTTGTTCTGCCGAAGCCATCCGTGACGGTCCACGAACGCAGGTTGGCATCGTCGAGTGCCGTCTGATCTCTAGCAGTCAGCACATCGTTGTTCGTGAGCGTGATACCGTACGGGGTGGTCGCCGGCGCATAGTACATCACCGCATGACTCTCGACGCCCGAGATACCAAGCGCTGACTTCACCAAAGTCGGTCGATTGTACGGGTCGTTGTAGCTGATTTGCGTGACCACGTTGTTGCGGTCGCGAAAACCGGTAAGCAAACCCGATGAATAGTCGTATTGCGAGCGCGCCGTATGAGCAGGTGCGCCCGACACTGGCGGCGGACTGGTTATCAATGTCGGCAAGGCATACGTCGGCGTTGCCGGATTCTGCGCGCCACTGCCGGGATTGCTGCCGTTGCCGAAGTCGTCCGCGAAACTGATGGTGCTGACATTTCCACGCGCGTCCTTCAGCGACACCACGTTGCCGAGAAAGTCGTAACGTGGATAGGTGTAGATAAAAGTGTTCGTCGTGTTGAGCCACGTGCCAATGCGTGTGGGATTGCCGCGCGTGAGCTTGTTCGTTCCATAACTCGACTCATGCTGACTCACCAATGGGTAACTCAACATCAGATTGCGATTGCCATCGTCCGTATAGACGTCGTACTCCGTGACGGTCTTTGCCACCTGGTTGCCACCGCCATCGAAGATCGTCTGACTCGTTGGCAAACGCAGCAGGTGCACTGCTTCGTCGGTCTGATAGTTCGTGCCGTTGTGCGTGGAAAGGTAAGTCGTTACCGTGCGGCGCTTGAGGGTTTGATCGTAATCGTATTCTTTGACTTCCGTCGGATTATTAAACTGATCGTAAACCGTCTCGACTTTCGCCATCATCCCATTTTCGAGATAGGCACGCGTCTGATTCACCCGATTGTCATTCGCCGGCTGCTCCTGCGCATAACTGGACCACACGACCGGCGTGCGCTGCGTCCAGTCCTGCTCCGTAGCAGCCAGCACGTTGCCCGCCGCATCCAGCGTTTCCGTGCGCCACTCGATGCCGGTGGACCAGAGCGTGTAGTGCGTGCCGTCGTGTGGGCTTTGACTGTTGGGAGCTTCGGTGTAGCGGCCGCCGGGCAGAAAGATGTGACGTTGATTCGACAACACCGCCGACGTGTTTGATTTAACCGTGACTGTCGTGCACGGATAATTGATACCGCCAACCGCTTGTGAACCGTAACCGAAGCTCCACGTGCCTTCGAGGTTCGCACCATCCGGATAGGTGCGCTTGCTTTTGACCGTGCGGTCTACCCACTTCACGTCGGTCACAATGCCGGCGCCGAAGCCGTTCGTTCCCGTTTCCCATGCAGGTGAGTTTCCTGACGGCAGCCCGGAGTCGTAGCCGTAGTCGTACTGAATCTTCGCTCCGGTCGGCAGCTCAACCTCGGCCACTTCGCCAAACTCGTTGTATGTGAATTTCAGCGAACGGCCGTCCGGTAGGACCACCTCCGTTAACACATCGCGGTCATCAATCCTCTGCGCGTAGAGTCCGTATGACTTGGCAAACAGCCGCGTCGCCGTGCCCCAGTTGTAACCCCAACCTTCCGGGTCCCAATCGCCATTGATCACCGGCAAGGTGGGGTTGATGTCGCTGCGAAAGTGCTGGTTCATGACGCCGGTCTTGAGTTTGTAATACCGGGGCGTGCCCTGATACCCGGGAATGGTTATGAGGAACGCGAGGGTAACGCCCGGATTGTCCGGATCGGTAACATTAGCATCAACGGTGATGCTTCGGCCCAACTGATCGAGGTAGCCATTAAACGTTCCGCTGATCCGATTGCCATTGCGGTCGAGGATGCCACCGTTCGTAGTTGAGCCAAGGCGGGTACCGTCCGCGAAGATTAATGTGCCGCTAAGGTTTGGAAAAGGGAAGAGCCCAACACCATTGTCAACGTCGTTGATGAAAATCGCTCCTGAGCCGTCCGTCGCGTGCCAGCGAGTACCGCGGCTGGCCGTCTGCTGCGTCTGGCAGTTGAGCAATAGTGGCGCGCCGTTAGTAGCATCATCGCGAAATTCGACCTCACCCTTGTCCGGCAGGTGCAAGGTCAGCTTGTGAAGGCCATATGTGTAACAGCCGGCGCTTGGTCCACTGAGGACCCTTTTTATCCGCACGAAGTTTGACGTGAAATACAAGCCGGTGCCGAGGGACCAGCCGGGCACCAGTGGTCCACCACCCAACGATGAGCCCATATCGTAATCTGCGTAGGCCACCGACTGCTCAGTCGAACTCTCTCGCTCGGTATCGACGTCCATGCTCGCCGACCAGATCTTACTGCTGTAACTGAGTGTCAATGGCAGGGCCACATTCCCGCGACCGCCAATCGTGCCAAGAGAAATATTGAAGTTTAGTCCTCCATTGCTCAGGTTCACTGTTCCCAGTTCAGTCGAGGTGTAACTACCCGCTGAGGAGATACCAGCGGCCAGTTGCGGAGGCGTTCCCTTGTCGTATTGACTTTGGGCCTGGCCCAGAGCGGCTCCACAACATGCAAGAATCAGGAGGAAACTGATGAGGCTGTATTTTCTTGTCATCTGAATGACTCCAAACTTACGCAGGACAGCTCTACGGATGGACGATCAGTTCGGCTTTGTGACTGGGCTGGCTGGCATCTGAAACCACGTAGCGGCCAGGCGTGAGTTTGATCAACATACGTCCACGCGCAGTCGACTCAGCGCGACGAATTTGAACCTTGGTGCGTGAATCGCCCTGGGCCGAGTCGATGAGCAAACCTTCAGATCCGCCAGTCTTATCTTCCAAAGCGATGTTCAGCGTGCCCTGGTCCACCTGCATCTGACGTGGATAGAGACCATCACGCAGCAGAACAAAACGGATCATTCGAACTGGGCCATTCTCGATCGCGGGTTGCTCCGAGACTTTGGGTTCCAAAAGAGGCTTGAAGTGAAGAACACCTGCTGTAGCTAGACCAATCGTGAGCAATAGAAGCAAGGACAACGTGAGATTCATTAGTGCCACCTCCTGGCAAGGATTCGGGCTTCAGAGGAAGGGGGGAGACGGAGCGCACTTTTACTCCCGTGTTGGCCCCCTGTCAACCAAAATCCGTTACAATCTCTTCCATGAAACGATCGGGCATCGCGGATCTTCCTCTTCACGGTGGGCGTGTGCCGCCGTGGCTTGCCGAGCGCATGACGAAGCTCGGCACTGCGATGACGGAGACGATCGTTCATCACTACGGCACCTCAGCGTTTCTTACGCGACTAAGCGATCCGTTCTGGTTTCAGGCGTTCGGTGCGGTGATGGGAATGGACTGGCACTCCTCCGGCATCACCACGTCAGTGATGGGTGCACTCAAGCGCGGTCTTGCTCCAAGCGCGCACGAGCTCGGACTCTACGTCTGCGGCGGTCGCGGCAGGTTCTCGCGAAACACACCTAACGAGCTTCGTTCACTCGCAGAGAAGCGCGGCTTCGATGGCGAAGCCCTGGTCCGTACGAGCAGGCTCACAGCACGCATCGACAACAACGCGATCGCCGATGGCTTTCAGATCTACCTGCACAGCTTTGTTGTTTCGTCGACAGGCGAGTGGGTAGTCGTGCAACAAGGCTTGAACGATCAAAACGGCCTCGCGCGAAGGTATCACTGGCACTCGGCTACAGTGCGCGATTTCGTCGCCGAGCCTCACACGGCAATCTTCGGCGAGAACCAGGGAACGATCATGAACCTCGTTGACGCGAAGGCTGATCGTGCACAAGCAGCGCTGCTCGAGATCGCAAACGAGCGTCCGGAAAAGACAATCGTTGCCGCGCGTCACCTGCGCCTGCCCGCGCATCATGAAGTGCGCGCCAAAGACGTCGATCTGAAACGACTCGGCGCGGTGCTCGCCGTCGCTTACGAAAAAGGACTACACAATTTCGCCGAGCTACTGCTGCTTGAAAAACTCGGTCCACGCACGTTGCAATCACTCGCGCTCGTCGCCGAAGTCGTACACGGCGCACCAAGCCGCTTCAACGATCCGGGGCGCTTCTCATTCGCGCACGGCGGCAAGGACGGACACCCGCATCCCGTCCCGCTGAAAACGTACGATGAGTCGCTGAACTTCCTGCGTCACTCACTCGACGCAGCGAAAGTCGCGCACACCGAGAAGCTCGATGGCTTCCGTCGTCTCGACAGCTTTGTTCGGATGGTCGAAAAGCAGTTCAAGCCCCAGGTGGATCTCGATGCGCTGATTCGTCATGAAAATGCAATCTCTCCAACTCTGAGCGGACGCACTGTTTTTGACGATAAGCGCAGGCGTTTTACCAATCCGCGGCAGGGCTCTTTATTCTAATTTCAACACAATCTTTAATTCTGGGCCTGCTTTTGCTACTCTTTTTCCGACCCCCAAACTCACAAATTGCCCCGACAGTTATTGATACGACCGGAGTGCGCCATGTGCATTCGGATTAAAGTTATTGAAGGAGCAAAACTATGAGCGTTAACAGATTTACGGTGGGTTGTGTGTTGGCCGTCCTGATGACGGTGGCGCCCGCAGTGTTGGGCCAACAAGTGGGAGATACGCAAGCAACGCGCGAACGCAGCACGACGATGCGTTCGGTTCCCAGCGGCTCAAAAATGAAATTCAGGGGTGTCGTAATCAGCCGCGACGCCGACGTTTTCACCATTCGCGACCGTAGTCGCGCGGACTATCAAGTTCTTATAACTGACAATACGAGCATTAAGACGAACGGCGGCTTCCTTCGTTCCGGTAAGAAATATCCGGTTACGGACATCCTGAGAGGATTGATCGTCGAAGTTGAAGGACGTGGAGATGCGCAGGGTCAGTTAGTGGCAGACAAGATTCGTTTCCGCGAGTCGGATATGCGCGCGGCGCAAACGACCGATGTCCGCGTGGGTCCGGTGGAAGCTAACATGGAACGCGTTGCCGGACAGATGGACGAGCTTTATGCGGTTGCCGCTGAAGCGCGGGCCGAAGTGAAGCGTGTAGACGAACGCGTTTCATCGCTCGACGATTACGACGTGCAGGAGACAGTTTCAGTCAATTTTCGCACGAACAGCGCCGTCCTTTCGCCGGAAGCAAAGGCTTCGCTCGACGGTCTCGCTGCGAAGGCAATGACTGCGAGAGCGTACATGATTGAAGTTGCCGGGCATACCGATTCGACGGGCAGCGACGCGAAGAATTTCCGTCTCAGCCGCGCGCGTGCGGAGGCGGTGGTGCAATACCTGGCAGTTCAGCACAAGATTCCGCTGCGCCGGTTTGTAACGCCGATGGGTTACGGCAAGACGGACGCAGTGGCTGATAACACAACAGCTGAAGGACGTTTGCAGAATCGACGTGTCGACGTGAAAATGATTATCAATCGTGGCTTGAACCAGCCAGGCTCGACTTCGTCGTCGTCACCAGCACCAGTGCGACCGTAATTTATTTTTGCAGGGGCGGCACTCCGTGGCCGCCCCTGGTTGCGTCTCTGCGGATCCAAGGGGCGGCCACCGAGTGCCGCCCCTACAATTAACCCGCTGGAATGACTTTTCTTGATGCGATTCTGGGGGCTTGCACCCCAGGCTTTTATGCCTTCGCGCGCTCCCAGGCCGTGAGAAGTTGCATGGAGTTTTTCTTGCCTACCTTGTAGTTCCGTTGCAATTCGTTTAAGTCCTTTTCACCACTTCCCCCCTGTACACGGTTTCCGCACGTTAGACCCGCTTTGGTCGAAGATCGCGAAATTTTGCGAAGCAATTTCGTGATTTGTGGGCTTTTTTACGGTTCGTTCATGGCCCCGCTTTTGCTGAGAGGAGGGACATGACAAATAGTGAAGTCTTCCCAATTGTGCACGGGGGCTTGGCGGCCCCAAAGAAACCTGAACCGGCGCCAAACTCGGATCTTGCTTTGGCCATCGCGGCCGGCAAGGGCGACATGAGCGCTTTTGAAAAGATTTACGAACGCCACAACCGGCGCGTGTACTCGCTGTGTCTGCGAATGACGCAGAACGCGGCTGAGGCTGAAGATCTCGCGCAGGAAGCGTTCATACAGTTGTTCCGCAAGATTGGCAGTTTCCGGGGCGACTCGGCGTTTACAACCTGGCTGCACCGGCTGACCGTGAATCAGTGTCTGATGCACTTCCGGAAGCGAAGCGTGAAGCTGGAGAAGACGACCGAGGAAGGTGAGACTCCAGTACAGATCGTCAGCGGCACTGAGAACCCAAACTCGATGCCGGTGATGGACCGCATCGCGCTCGACAATGCATTGACGCAATTGCCGCCAGGGTATCGAACAGTCTTCGTGTTGCACGACGTTGAAGGTCACGAGCATGAAGAGATCGCGAAGATGCTCGGTGTAGCGGTGGGCACGTCGAAGTCGCAGTTGCACAAGGCGCGCATGAAGTTGCGTAAGATCCTCCGGGCCCGCAACGAGCCCAACAAGAACTAAGCTAGCCACAAAAAGGCACAAAAGCACAAAGCCTGAAAGGGGTTTGTGCTTTTTTGTGTTTTATGTTTCTTTGTGGGTTAACTCAAAGCCGGAGATAACACATGACTGAACGAAGTGTGACTTTCTATCGCTGGGACGAAATGCCGAAAGAAGAGCTTACCGAGACGTTCGCTCGCCGTTTGATAACCGGCGATCGCGTGATGCTGGCCCACGTCTACATAAAGAAAGGCGCAGTCGTGCCGCGGCATTCACACGAGAACGAGCAGCTCACGTACATTCTCGAAGGAGGTTTGCGGTTCTGGATCGGTGAAGACGAAGCGCAGGTGATCGACGTGATGGCTGGTGAAGTGCTACACATACCTTCGCTGGTCCAACACAAAGCGGAAGCGCTCGAAGACACTCTCGACGTGGACATCTTCAGTCCGCCGCGCGAGGACTGGCTCAACAAAACCGACGACTATCTCCGGAAGAAGTAAATGGACCTCGGACTAACGAACAGAGTCGCATTGGTGGCCGCAGGAAGTCGTGGACTGGGACGCGCCGTCGCCGAAGAGCTCGCAGCCGAAGGCGCGTCGCTGGTGCTTTGTGCGCGTGACACACGAACGCTGGACGAAACCGCCGCCGCGATCGCGAAGACCAGCAATGCTCACGTGCTGGCGATACCGGCTGACGTCACCGTGACGGAAGACATCAAGCGCGTGGTTGAGGCCGGCGTCGAGAGGTTCGGTCGCATCGACATTCTGGTTACGAACGCAGGCGGACCACCGGCAGGAAGGTTCGAACAGTTAACACACGAGCAGTGGCAAGACGCCATCCGGCTTACACTGTTCAGCGCGATCGAACTGACGCGTCAGGTGTTGCCGGGAATGAAAGAGAGACGTTGGGGACGGATACTGAACATCACATCGATCGCCGTGAAACAACCGGTCGAAAACCTGCTCTTGTCGAACAGCCTGCGCGCGGGTCTGACGGGTTTTGCGCGCACCCTCGCTAACGAAGTCGCCGCTGATGGAATTACCGTCAACAACATTATGCCGGGTTACACGCGCACGGAACGTTTAGACGAGTTGGCGCAGATGATGGCGGACAAGCAGGGCATCAGCGCCGATGAATTCCGCGGCAAGTGGGAGAAAGAGATTCCGATGGGACGTCTCGGCGAGCCACGCGAGTTTGCGGCGCTGGCGACGTTCCTCGTTTCCGAACGTGCAAGTTATATAACCGGAACGTCAATCCAGGTTGACGGCGGTTGGATCAAGTCTCTACTCTAATCGTTAGAAAGGACCGCAACGTTATGATCAAGACAATTCGTGGTAGCACCATCTGATAACTGGATAAAACCGCCTTCGACGAACTCATCAGACCATACCGGCGAAGGTGTGATCATCGACATCGGGACGGGAGACGGACGCTTTGTGTACCAGTCTGCGCGCCGGAACCCGAACAAGTTCTACATCGGCATCGATCCCAACACGCGTCCGCTGGAGAAGATCTCGGAGAAGATCTATCGCAAACCGGCGAAAGGCGGCACTCCTAATGTGCTCTTTATTCAGTCAGCCGTTGAAGACTTGCCAGTTGAGCTGAACGGGGTCGCCGATGAAGTGCACGTGCATTTTCCGTGGGGCAGCTTGTTGCGCGCCGTCGCGAATGGTGAGATTGAAGTGCTGCGGAACGTGCGACGGATTTGTTCGGTTGGAGCGTTGTTGGAGATCGTGATTGGAATCGATCTCGAGCGCGATCGATCCGAGATTGAGCGCCTGGGCCTCACGCCGCTATCGCTCGAATTCATCGATACAGTTCTTGCGCCACACTACGCGGCGGCAGGATTCCAAATTACCGAACGCGGAATCTTCGCCGCCGCGGAATGGCCTGACTTCGAAACCTCCTGGGCGAAACGCTTGAAGGGAAACGAGCGTCGCCCGATCACTTACCTCATCGCAAAATCCGTGTAAATCCGTGACTAAAAACCCTGCTCGTCCGCGGATGGTCCGTAGAGCGCAGGGACTTTCGCACCCATCAAGCGCAGGTAAACCGTCATCTGTCCGCGGTGGTGCGCCCAGTGATTGATCGTGTCCTGGATCATCTCGATGCGCGTCCCTTCCCATACCACGTGTCCACGCGCGAGCAACTTCCAATTAGTAGCGAGGTGTTCGTCTGTCGTGTTTTCGAGTGCGGTGCGTGCTTCCGCTGCCGCTTCGTCGAGCGCCTTCACTAAATCCGCGCTCGTCTCTTTCGGCGCCTTCTTCGTGCCCTGGCCTTGCGCCGGAGCAATGTCCAATTCATCACGAGTGATCTCCATGGTGATCCACGTCGGGATTGTCGCCACCATGTCCGCGAGATAACCAAAGATCATCGATTTGTCGTGCGGTTTCCATTGATATTTCCCATCCGGAACCTGCTCGAGCGCTTTGCGTGAACGTTCGACTTCGCGGTCCAACTCTTCCCGAAAAAACTCAGTCAGTTTCATCGCTTAACTGTCTCCTCCAAAATGATGTGTGATTTCCAAAATACCAGATCACATGTCACGTCGCTGTGACGGAAGACGAATTCGTCAGTTAGTGTATTATGACATCTCGATGCTCCTCTTCGCGCAATCGTTCCAGTCACTAACCATCCGCATCCTGCTCGTGCTTATTGCAATCGGGTTGCTCTACGTGTTGGGGCGCGAAGTGCGGAAGATTCCGGCAAAGTTAGCAGTGCTGATGGCTACAGCATTTGTCGACATGGTCGGCGTGTTGATGATCTTTCCGTTGCTGCCGTTTTATGTAAAGAACTTTGGCGGTTCCGGGATAACGATTCTGGGCTTTCATTTCGGTATCGGCATCATCGCGGGCCTCATCATTTCTTCTTTTACGGTAGCGCAGTTGGTGAGCGCGCCGATGTGGGGTCGATTTTCCGACCGGTTCGGCCGCAGGCCGACGCTACTCGTTGCATTGAGTGCTGCCGCGATCGCTTATCTGATCTTTGGCTTTGCGGATTCGTTGTTTCTGATATTTCTATCGCGCCTCGTGCAGGGTGCCGGTGGTGGCACGGTCGGCGTGATTCAGGCTTACGTGGCAGATTCGACAGCGCCTGAGGATCGCGCGCGTGCTCTCGGCTGGCTTTCGGCGACGACGAATCTCGGCGTTGCCCTCGGACCAGTGCTGGGTTCGTTTGCAATCACGCTCGGTAAACGCGACCTGATGCCGGGATCGGGAACACTCGAGTTGGGCCACACCGCACCGGGAATCATCGCGGCTTTGCTCTGCGTGATAAACATCGCCTTCGCCGCACGCTACCTGAAGGAGTCGCGAGATCTCACCGAGCACGCACCCATCGAAGGTGAAAAGAGATTGACCTCACGCCAGGCAATCTGGCGCGTCGTCTCTCACACGAGCGAGCCTTCATCACGACTGATCTGGATCTACGCGATTGCGATGGGCGCGTACCAGGGCAGCTTCGCGGTGCTGGCTCTTTTTCTTAATGCTCGCTTTCAGGTAACTGAACAGACGATTGGTTACTTCTTCATGTACGTCGGTTCGATCTCCGTGTTCACGCGTGTGTTGTTGTTGGGTCGAATGGTCGACTGGCTTGGTGAGGCAAAGCTTTCGCGTTTGGGGCTGCTGTTGCTCGGAGCGGGTGTGATGGGGATGACTCTTGCGCGGAACCTTTGGATGCTCGCGATCGCGGTTGCTTTGATTCCGCTGGGAACGGCGTTCACATTTCCATGCGTAACGGCGATGTTGTCGCGCGTGATTAGTCCGCGAGAACGCGGGCTCTACATGGGAATGCAACAGACTTATGGCGGCATCGCGCGAGCCATCGCGCCGCCTTTCTTTGGATGGACTTTTGATAAATTGGGAGTGTCGTCGCCCTACATCATCGCGTCGGTCTTCATCGTGGCAACGATCTTTCTGAGCCCGCAACTCTCGCTCGTCACACAGAAGCCACAGACTGAGCCGATTAAATCTGTGTAATCTGTGGATGGTTTACTCGTTAATGTTATCGAGCCCTATGAACTTCCACCCAGGACGCGTCTGTTCGAACATATAAATCACCACTTCATTTCCCGCCGCATCCGGACAGGCAACACTGAACTTTTTCGGATTAGCTGCGTCGACCTCCGGCTTTGCCTTAGCGAAGCAAGCCGCAGCATCGGTTTGTTCGTTGAACAACTGTCGGTAGCGTCTCGTGAGCTGTGCTTTATTCTTGATGCTTGGGATGCCGTACGACATCCCGATCGGAAACTTCGAAAGCCGCGCGATTGTTGCCACGTCGTGTTTGCTGACCGCGGTTCTGAATTCCTGCCAGAAACTATCAAACGACTCAGCACCGGTGAGTAAAAGAACGAGCGATAGAGCTGTTAAGGTTTTCATAGTGGTACAATCCGCTGCTAATACTAAAACGAAAGGTGCTTTTTGGCGATGCTCAATAGGTTCGTGGTTGTTTTGGTCTGTCTCGTAGCGATGTTCGCTTTCAATGGTTGCACTAAGAAGAAGAATGGTCCAACGCAGACGGCGGAGTCCGAGGCGCCGGTTGAAGGCGTCGAAAAGGTGAAGCCTGCGCCAGGGACTGGCAACGTGCAGGGAAAAGTTTTGTATAACGGCGCGCCGGTCGAGAATATCGAAGTGAAGTTGTGCGAGACGTTCAGCCGCTTCCTCAGCGGTTGTGGTGGCAAGATCTACACGGCGAAGACTGACAAGGAAGGCGATTTCGTAATCACGAACATTCCGCCGAAAGAGTATGAGGGCTTGACCGTCCGCGTGTTTGATACCGATTCATACGTCTTTGCGACTACGGGCATCGCGGGAATTAGTTCGGAGAAGTACAACGTCGTTGCCGACAAGACGCTGTTTGTGAGGCCGACGAATTTGTTCAAGGGCGATCTTCAGGTGGTGAACCCGAAGGCAGGTTCGACGGTGAGCGGGCAGGATCTCGAACTCAAGTGGCAGTCATATCCCGATGCGACTTATTACAAGTTCACGCTCTACCCGGACAACCACCAGATCACGCCGCCGTACATCAATCAACGTGTTGACGATGCGTCGTTCAAAGTGAACAAGCCGCTCGAAAAGGGAACTTATCGATTCAAGGTTGAGGCTTTCAACAAAGCCGACAAGAAACTCTCCGAAACCAGCGACGACATCACGTTCACGATCAATTGAACAAAGCCATCCACAGATTACACAGATGATTTATAAAATCTGTGTAATCTGTGGATAAAAAATCCCGTTACCGGTTTGGTGTCTTGACTTGCGCAATGTTCGAGTACGCTGAGTTGCCGGACACGTTGAACGCACGCACACGGTAGCGATACCAGGTGTTGCGCGTGAGTCCAGTGTTGGGGAAGCTCGTAACGTTCGGTCCTACCTGCGCAATCTGCGCAAAGTTCGTGCAGCCATTGCCTGTACAACGTTCGATACGGAATCCGTCCTCGTTCCCGGAATTATCCGTCCATGTCAAGTTGATCTGAGTTGGCGACACCGCATTTGCCACCAGATTTGATGGCGCGTTCGGAACCGGCGGAGGCGTCGGTGTCGGAGTCGGCGTTGGAGTAGGTGTTGGTGTCGGAGTTGGAGTCGGCGTGGGCGTCGGAGTCGGAGTCGGAGCGCCGCCACACGTCGGGAACCTGAAAGATCCGATGCGCGTGCGCCAGTTGAAACTGGTCGTAGTCGCGTAATACTCACTCGTAAACCAGAACGTGCAATCGTCAACCGGATCGACAGTCAGCGCTGCGTAATCACCCCAGCGGCTGCTCGTACCCGTTTGACTTCCGGTACCCGCGAAGAGAGTCGCCTCACCCTGGCCCAAAGTGTTCACCGGATCCGTTGCGAGGCGTCCCGCATAGCGTAGTTGCGGGAAGATGGTCGCATCGGAAGCGCTGTAACCGATCGCGATGTTGCCGTCGCGGTCCATCGCAGCACTTCCCATCCAGCGCCAGGTCGAATCGGGCTGGTACGTGCTCTCCTGCGCGATGGTCACCGGTCCATTGCTGACGTTGCGAAGCTCAAACCAGCGAATTCCGGCAACGCCGCCAGAGCTGACTGTGTAATTGCCGACGACCGCTTCGTGCGTGCCGAAGTTGCGATACGTGAGTCGAAACATCAAACGGTCGCCGATACCGTCGAGACGCGAAGTGGTCCCGCCCTGCGGCACACATGATCGTGTAGCTGAGCAGAGCGTCGTAAATCCTGCGGCCGGCGGACTGGCGAAGAGCGTAAAAGTAGAATTTGCCGGCGTCGCGAAGTCAGCGTGAAAGTGAAAGATCCTGTACGTGCCGCCACCGGGCCACTCGATGAATGTGGCCGGTGCCCCGGCTGGTGGCAGGTTGGAACCATCCAGATCGGCGGGCAGATAACTCTCTTCCGATGAGCCACCAGTGATACCGGTCGTGATGAATGTCGCCGGCAGGCCTAAGAGCATCTTGGCGCGATCGAAAGCAAAAGGTTGCGGTCCGAGGAACGCCGTGGCCGACGAGTTGAACACGTTCATGCTCATGTAATAGCCGTCGGGCCAGACGCTCAGGTGCGGATAATCGAAGAAGTTCGATCCGAGATGGAAATCGTAACGATGATATGAGCCCGTTGCGTCGCCGGTGGTGGAAACTGCAACGCACTCATCCGTCGGAATGGAAACACCTGCGAACTGCGAGATGATCCAACGATCCGCTAGCTGGTCATACATCACCACCGGGTCGCCGCGACCATTGAACTCGCAAACACCGCCGAAGCTTGTCCACACCGTCTCGATGCCCGATGGTCCAAGCAAAGAGGCGCCGGTAGTCTTGTCCCAGACTTGGAAACCTTCGTTCACGCTCTGAACGTACTGCGTCGCTCCAACTTCACCGTTGGTATCGGGCGGAGCGCAATTGCACGCGACGCCGGGGAATGCCATGCCATTGAAGTTCTTATCCGTCGTGGGCATGTTGGCGGCGGTGAATTCGTCAGCGGCGATCGACTTCTGAACCACGCGGTCGGCAGCGTCTCTGTGGGGGTGTGGAACCTTCGGGTTCTCGTTTGCTTCCCGCTTCGGTTTGAAAACCGGCTTCTGCGGCATTTCCCGCACGGGCCGTGACGTGTCGTTACGGATCGACTCGCCGACCGTAACTTCCTGTTTTCGCCCCTGGACCGGCGCGGGTGCCGCTTGCGCGATTGCGGACGAATTAGTTCGTGTGGCTTCGATAATCTGGGGGACAGTGAATACAGCTCCGAAGAGCAGAATTGCAATTACAAGAATAGTGATCCTGAGTCGCATCTAGTTTCCTCCAATTCAGACACGCGAGGGGCCGCCTCGGGTGAAGTACTTTGACCGCTAGTAGAACCTGGGCCGGAGAGGCGTGAAGCACGTGCAAGCTACCATAGTTTCGCTAAAAAGGCCAAGAAAACAGGGCCAAGCGCTCGCGGTGGCTGGGCAAAGCCCTCTTCCTGATTTGTTCTTACTTTTAAGGCGTAGTCTTCCATCTCTATTACAAGACGAAAGGAGGCTTGTCCCCACATTCCAAGTCAGGAAGAGGGGCTTGCCCCCGCTGCTACGACTCTTTGCGCCTTTGCGAGAAAGTGGTTTTAATACGAGCCATGACAAAAACCCGCGTGGTTGTGCTGGGCCTGTTGCTCCTGTTGGTCGGGTGTTCATCACTGTCACAGCAAATCAAAGTTGGAGCATTTTTATCGCTGACTGGTTCGACTGCGGCGTACGGCATCTCTGCGGCGAATGCGATGAAGCTTGCCACCGAGGAACTGAACAGTGCGGGCGGGATCGATGGCCGGCGCGTCGAGCTCGAGATTGAAGACGATCGTTCAAACACGCAGGACGTGCCGAACGTCGTCACGCACCTGATCAAAGACCACAAAGTACACGCGCTGCTCGCCGAGCCGGTAAGCACGAGGGCCCTCGCTGCGGCGCCGATCGCGCAGCAGAATCAAGTCGTGATGATCTCTTCCGCTTCCGTGAAGCCGGAACTCACGATGCAGGGCGACTACATCTTCCGCGCCTGCTTTGTCAGCTCGACTGAAGGCGAAGCGATCGCGAGATTTGCGAGCGACAAGTTGAAAGCGAAGACTGCGGCGATTCTTCTTGACGATAAGAATGACTACGCAGTCGTGTTGGCCGGGTTCTTTGCCGAGTCGTTCAAGAAACTCGGCGGACAGATCCTGAGTCAGCAGAAGTACGAAGCAACCGCTACCGATCTGAACGCGCAGATGCAGGCGATCAAGACCGCCGCACCTGATATCATCTTCGCGCCCGGGTTTTACACGACCGCACCGCTCGTCGCGCGTGAATTCAAGCGCAGCGAGATCAAAGCGATTCTCGTCGGCAGTGATGGCTGGGACTCGCCGGATTTGATGAAAGACGGCAGCGAGGTTTTCGAAGGCGTCTATTTCGCAAATCACTTCTGGGCCGGTAGTGACGATCCGCTCGTGAGAAAGTTTGTAGCAGACTATCGCGCGAAATATGGTGTGGATCCTGATGCCGGAGCGGCCACGGCGTACGACGCTGCGCGGATGCTCTTCGACGCCTTCAAACGCGCGAAGTCGACTGACAGCGCAGCCGTTCGAAACGCACTGGCGCAGACCAAGGACTTCGCCGGCGTAACCGGCAAAATTACTCTCGATGCAAACCGCAACGCGCAAGTTCCGGTTTACATGCTGCGCATCGAGAAGGGTGGTAAATTCACTGTGCAACATCAAGTTTTGTAGGGCGGCACTCCGTGGCCGCCCCTGGTGGCGAACGCATGATCTCTGATTAGCTTGTTGCGTTAGCAAGGGGTGCCCACGGAGTGCCACCCCTACAAATACAATCGCAGCGTTTAAGATATCTTCCCCGACGGGTACGCAAATCTTTAAGGAGCAGAAAGCAATGAAAGTATTTGGCATAGCTGTCGCCGCAGTGGCCTTCGCGGCGGTTACGATCCTGGCCCAAACGCAGACCCGACCGGCGGCGACTCCAGCGAATATCGCCATCATCGACTCGGCCGCATTCAGCGATGAGAAAAACGGTATTGCGCGTGTGATGGCTGCAATGCAGCAGATCGAAGCGAAGTTCACACCACTGCGTAATGAGCTCCGGGTCATGCGTGAGCGCCTGGCTACGATGAGGTCCGACCTGCAAAAGAAACGCGCGATACAAGACGCGAGCACGACGCAAAAACAATCCGACGAAGCGGATCGTCTGGAGATTGACATCAAGCGCAAAGCGGAAGACGCGCAGACGAGTTATCAGCGAGATTCTCTGGCGGTGCTCGATCCGTTGCAGAAAGATATCGGCACCGCATTGACGGCGTATGCTCAGTCGAGAGGCGTCACGTTGCTGATCGATGCGAACCGCGTCCCGATCATCTACGCAGCCAGCAGCCTGGACATCACCAAAGACTTTATTGCCGACTACAACCGGACGCATCCTGCGACTGTGGCACCAGCACCGGCCCCGGCACCGGCGAGACCATCAACAACGCCCGCGCGCCCAGCAGGATCGCCGGCACGTCCAACGCGACCGTAGTTTTTAACGCCGAAGGCGTTGGCTAATTTCAGCCCAGCGGTTGGAGCGCAGCGACAACCTGGGGATAAATTCTAGAAATCCGCTCCAACCCTGAAAGGGTTAAAACGTTAGAGAGTCGAATTGGGAGAAACCTTTTCCAGGGTTAAGCTTCTTTTTTATTAATTGAGACCCAGGGTAGTCGCTGCGCTCCAACCCTGGGCTAACATTAGCCAACGCTTTCAGCGTTATTACCAAAGCCCAAATGTTGAAAAAAGTCCTGCTCCTATCGGCCTCCGCTGGCGCGGGGCATGTGCGTGCGGCTGAGGCCGTCGAGAAGGCTTTCCAGCAGCTCGACGACGGCGAGAGCAGGGAAGTGCTTCACGTCGACGTGCTCAACCACACCAACAAACTCTTTCGCCATCTCTACTCGAAAGCCTACATCGATCTCGTCAACAAAATGCCTGAAGTTCCGGGTTGGGTTTACGACAAGCTCGACAAGCCGTGGAAAAATGAGCGCCGCCGCCTCGCGCTCGACAAGCTCAACACGCGCCCCTTCGTTAAACTGCTGCGCGAGTACCAACCCGATCTGATCGTCTGTACTCACTTTCTTCCCGCCGAGATCGTTTCCTGGCTGAAGGCGAAAGAGCGGCTGGCGAGCCGGCAGGTGATCATCGTCACCGATTTCGACGTGCATGCGATGTGGCTGGTCCACCACTACGAACGCTACTTCGTCGCGCTTGAGGAAGCACGCGTCTATCTCGAGGCTCTGGGCATTCCTGCCGGGAAGATCACGGTCAGCGGAATTCCGATCGATCCGGTCTTTGCCGTGAAGAAAGACAAACAGGAGATGCGCGCCAAGCATGGACTTGCGGCTGACCGGACCACGATACTGCTGTCCGCCGGTGGATTTGGCGTCGGTTCGGTTGATGCGCTCGTACACTCCCTGTTGCCGCTTCAGCATCGAGCACAGATCGTTGCGATATGCGGCCGTAACGAAGAGTTGAAGCAGCGTCTGACCAAACTCGCGGCGCGTACGAAGCCCGACGCAACTGTGACTCTGAAACCGTTTGGCTACACGAAAGAGATGGACGAGCTGATGACTGCATCGGACATCGTCCTCGGCAAGCCGGGTGGTCTAACAACGTCTGAGGCTTTGGCGAAGGGACTTGTTTTCGTGATCGTCAATCCGATACCCGGTCAGGAAGAGCGCAACTCGGATCACCTGCTCGAAGGCGCCGCCGCGATCCGTTGTAACAACCTGCCCACCCTGTCATATAAACTCGATCGACTGTTAGCCGATCCGAATCGCTTCAAGTCGATGCAGGCAAACGCGCGCCGAATGGGACATCCGAATGCAGCACGAGAGATTGTGGAGCAGTTGGTGAACCGATGAAATCGGAGATTCAGAGTTCAGCCTTTAGGCTGCTGTTTGAAGAGCAAGCTAAAGCTTGAACTCTAAACTGCACCATGATTATTCGCCGTGCAACAATGGAGGATCGTGAAGTGATCACGAGATTGATTGCGGAGTCGGCGCGTCTGCTTAGTCGCGAGCATTACGACGACACGCAAATCGAGACGGCGATCGCGACGGTGTTTGGTGTAGATACTGATCTAATCGAAGACGGGACTTACTTCGTCGCGGAGAGCGATGGAGTGTTGGCAGGCTGTGGCGGTTGGAGTAAAAGGAAAGCTCTGTTTGGCGGCGATCAGTATCTGTCGAAAGCTGCTGGTTATCTCGATTCCGCTTCGGAGCCGGCGAGGATTCGCGCGTTCTTTATTCATCCGGACCACGCGCGCAAAGGAATTGCACGAGCGATTCTCGAGCGATGTGAGAGTGAAGCACGGGCTGAAGGGTTTCGCGCGCTCGAGCTGATGTCGACGCTGCCGGGAATCGAGTTTTATAAGTCGTGCGGGTTTCGGGAGATTGGCGATTTTGAGTTGGAGCTTCGCGAAGGGGTAATACTCGAGCTCGTGCCGATGCGAAAAGAATTAGACGCGGATACACGCGGATTAAAAACAGATGGATGCTAAACGGAAGTTGCTGACACATTTTCTCGCCGCCCTGGCTTACCGAACGCAGAAAGCGTTGCGGGATGCGCCGGAGGATTTCGGATCGTTTCGAGTGTTCGAAGGCGTTCGTACGCCCGCGGAATTAGTGCGCCACATGGCTAGTGTGCTTGGCTACGCGCGCACGAATTTTATCGGCGGACATTACCGGCCCGAGCCGCTCGACACACTCCAGGAAGAGATCGATCGTTTTCACGAGATGCTTGGATTGTTGGCCCAACATCTCCGAAACGGTGATCAGTTGCTCGAGGGAATGACTGAAGAGCGTCTGCTGCAAGGTCCGTTTTCAGATGCGATGACACATGCCGGACAGCTCGCGCTGTTGCGACGTTTGGCTGGAGCGCCGATACCGCCAGAGAATTTCATCGTCGCCAGGATCGAGTCGGATCGGCTGGGGCCGGATCAGGAAAAGCCGGTTAGTCCTGATAAGGTTTGGCCCGAAGCGCCGCCAGGATGGAAACCATAGTTGGCCACAAAAAGGCACAAATGAAACAAAAGTCGATAATCTTAGTTACGTTGCTGATTTCGCTCGCGGTGTTTTGTCAGACCGCGATCGCGCAGGACGAGTTCAAACCTACAACCGTCTTCGTGGTTCGGCACGCGGAGAAGGAAGCTGAGCCGAAGCAGGATCCGCCGTTGACGAAAGAAGGTGTCGCGCGGTCGCAGGAACTGGCGCGAATTCTCGGTGGCGCGAATATCAAAGCCATTTACACGTCGCAGTTTGCCAGGACAAAGCTGAGCGCCGAGCCCATCGCAACCAAGGCCGGCGTGACCGTCACTTCGCTCATCCTCAAACCAAATCCTGAGAACCTGAAGCTAATCTCAGAAGAGTCCACCGCGGAGGTCATCAACAAGATCCTGCAACACCCCGGTGAGACCGCCCTCGTTATCGGTCACAGCAACTGGATGCCCGACGTGATCAGAATGCTCGGCGGCGACACGGTCCCGACCATCGACGAGCAGAAGTTTGACGATTTATTCATCGTCACCATTTACGCCAAAGGCAAAGCAAAAGTGGTGCAACTGAAGTATGGTGCCCCGTAATTGGCCCAAATCCGGGCACCATTACGCGTTAGACAATTGAATATTCTAAACTCGTGACAGCCAATGCCGGCATGGTTTGCCGGTGCAGGAGATTTCAACATGAGGCATCTGTTCTTTGCGATTCTACTGCTTATTCCCAGCGTAGTTTTTGGTCAACACAGCGGCCATGCTCCAGCCAAACCCGCGGCCCCCGTCACCCTGGAAGCTGGACTCGGCGACATCAATCATCCCGTTACAACAAACAATCCCGAAGCCCAGAAATTCTTCAATCAGGGACTGTCGTATCTCTACGGCTTTAACCACGAGGAGGCGATCAGGTCGTTCAAACAAGCGGCCCAACTCGATCCGCAACTCGCCATGGCTTACTGGGGCGTTGCCCTCGCCATGGGCTCGAATTACAACGTCCCGGCAGGTGGCCCGGCGCTGCTCGAGGCCTATGCCAGTTTACAAAAAGCAATCGAGCTCGCGCCGAAAGCGTCCGAGCACGATCGCGCTTACATCAACGCGCTCTCGAAGCGTTACTCGAGAGAACTTCAAGCCGATCAACACAAGCTCGAAGTTGATTACAAGAACGCCATGCGCGAAGTGTCGAAGAATTATCCGGACGACCTCGACGCCGCCACGCTCTACGCCGAAAGCATGATGAACTTGCATCCGTGGAAGCTCTGGTCGCTCGATGGCAAACCGGCAGAAGACACGCTCGAAATCGTGTCGGTACTTGAGAGTGTTCTGCGTCGCAATCCGAATCACAGCGGCGCGAATCACTACTACATTCACGCAGTCGAAGCTTCGACGAATGCGGAGCGTGCACTGCCAAGCGCCGCCCGTCTCGGAAAAATCGCTCCGAAGGCTGGTCACCTGGTCCACATGCCGTCGCACGTTTACATCCGCACTGGTGACTATTACCAGGCGGCGCAATCAAACGTCGATGCGATCGCGGTCGATCGCGAGTACATCCAGAAGAGCGGCAACAACGGTCTCTATCCCGCGATGTACTACAACCACAACGTTCACTTCCTGGCGGCAGCAAGCGCCATGAATGGACGTTATGCCGACTCGATGAAATCTGCGCGTGAGCTTGAAGGAAATGTGAAGCCAGTTCTCAAAGCGATGCCGATGCTCGAGATGTTTCTGCCTTACTATCTCACGTCGATGACGCGCTTTGGGAAGTGGGATGAGATCCTGAAAGAAGAGAAACCCGATCCGTCGTTGAAGATCACGACCGCGTTCTGGCACTACGCGCGTGGCAGTGCGTATGCCGCTTCAAAACAAACGGCGAAGGCTGAAGAAGAGTTAGCTGCACTGCGCGCGGTCGACAAGACCATGACAGAGGAAACCCGGCTCTTCAACAACGCCGCAGCAGATGTCCTGAAAGTTGGCGAGCTCGCACTCGAAGGAAAGATCGCGCTCGCACGTGGCGATAAGAAAGCGGGTGTCGAGCTTCTGACCCAGTCGGTCGCCGCTGAAGATGCGACGTACTACGCCGAGCCGGCTGATTGGGACATGCCGATCCGCGAACTGCTCGGTGGCGCGTTGCTGATGAATGGCGACAACTCTGCGGCGGAGAAAGTTTTTCGTGACGAGATCCTGAGACGGCCACGCAACGGACGTGCGCTGTTCGGGCTCGCCGAGAGTTTGCGAAGGCAGGGCAAGGACGGCGCGGCCAAGTCGGTCTGGGGCGAGTACGAGAAGTCGTGGCAATACGCTGACACGAAGCTCAGTGTCGCGTCGCTTGCCGGTTTTACGGAAGGCGCGCCAAGCAGTTCGACTGCCTCCAAAGCGTCGTCAGATGTGCAGTTCTCGAGCGCGCTGCTGAAAACCGGTGTGCGCCTGCGTTATGCGTACAAAGGTGATCCGGCGGGAATTCCGGTGATCATGTTGCACGGCATCACCGATTCTTGGTTCTCGTTTAGTCCGGTGTTGCCGCTGCTGGACAATAAGTATCGTGTTTATATTTTGGACCAGCGCGGACACGGCGATTCGGATCGTCCCGTCGGTGGCTACGCGTTACAGCAGTTTGCCGCTGACGTGCTGGCGTTCATGGATGCGATGAATCTGAAGCAGGCGACGCTCGTGGGCCACTCGATGGGAAGTTTTGTTGCGCAGCACGTTGCGGCTGAAGCGCCCGAACGAGTGACGAAGTTAGTGCTTGTGGGTTCGGCTTCCACTCCTCGGAACACCACCCTCGTGGACTTGCAGCGCGAGTTCAGTGCACTGCCAGACACGGTGCCGGAGAAGTTTGCACGTGACTTTCAAGTGAGCACGACCTTTAACCCGCTCGCACCGGAGTTTTTGCAGACGGTTGTTGACGAGTGTCGCAAAACGCCGGCGCGTGTTTGGCGCGAAGCGATGGCTGAGATGCTGACGCCTGAAGCGACCGTCGAATTGAAGAAGATCAAGACGCCGACTTTGATCCTCTGGGGCGACAAGGAGAGTGTCTTCCCACGTTCCGAGCAGGATCTGCTGGTTGGTGGGTTGCGAAATTCTGTCTTGAAGATCTATCCAGACACCGGACATGCGTTGCATTGGGAGCGCCCGGAGCGTTTTGCGAAAGACTTGCAGGACTTCATTAACTGAGTTACAAAGCCATCCACAGATTACGCAGATCTGTGTAATCTGTGGATGGATTTAAAGTATGGATTATCGAACTGTTGACTTGCCCGGGGTCATCGCCGAGGTGAACAACGTCGCTAACGAAGCAAGATCTACTTTCGGTCACTTAACACCAGCACAACTAAACTGGAAACCATTTGCGGAGCGCTGGAGCGTGGCGCAGTGCTTCGACCATCTTCTCACCAGCAACAACGGTTACTTCCCGATCATCGACAACGTCCTCGCCGGCTACAAGCGGACGTTCTGGCAAAGCATGCCTGTGCTGCCCGGTCTGATGGGAAAGTTGCTCATCAAGTCGATGGATCCGGCGTCAACTCGCAAGGTCAAGGCGCCAAAGCGTTTTCAACCGGCGCAGAGCGATATCAATGGATCAGTGATTAATGATTTCGTCGATCAGCAGCAGCGGCAGCGGCATTCATCACTTACAACCTGATGGATGCTTACCGCTTTATCGTCGTTCACGAACAGAGACATTGCCAACAAGCAAAGCGCGTCATTCAAGAAACGGGATTCCCGTCTTAACCACAAAAGGCACATATGGAAATCAAAAGAATCAACACCCCTGACGCTCCAAAGGCCGGCGGACACTACTCGCAAGCGACTGTCTACAACGGTCTCGTATTCGTTGCCGGACAACTCTCCATCGATCCCGCAACCGGCGAGAAGAAGCTCGGCTCGATTGAAGAACAAACCGAACAAGCGCTAAGCAACGTGTACGCAATTCTCAAAGCAGCCGGCAGCGATTGGGACCGCGTGCTCAAGATGAACATTTCGATCGCTGATATCAATTTGTGGGAACCAGTCAACAAGGTCTACGCGAGAATTCTTGGGGAGAATCGCCCCGCCCGCGCAATCATTCCCTGCGGTCCGCTGCATTATGGCTTCCTGATCGAAATCGAAGCTATCGCAACGACAAATTCATAATTTGTAGGGGCGGCACTCTGTGGCCGCCCCTTTTCGGAAACGAGGGGCGGCCACAGAGTGCCGCCCCTACAATAACGCCCGTAGAATTAATCCGCTTGTAAAGACACCTCAATTTCCGTAGTGTATCCGCCAATATGAAGAGTACCCCCAGCAAGAGCTCAAAACGCACAGCCCCCGAACCAGAAATTATCCACGAACCACCTGCCGATGGCGGGCGCATGATCGTTTTGACTGCGCCGCTCACGGAAGCGATCGATCACGCGGGCTATTTCATTCAGATGGCGCTGGCTTCGCTGCCGATCTGGATGGAAGGCGTCATCAATCGGAAGTATCCGAAGTGGCGCGAGGTCGAGCACAACGCCGACGGCTCAGCGCGCTTCATGCCTGCTGGCGTAAGACTCGTCGAAAAGTCGCTGCTTCGTGAATATCGTAGCGATGACGTGGTCGCGTGTTTTCCTGACGACCTGCACAAGTTTGTTGGTCCACGTACGCGTGTCGTCGCTGTCTCGACGCATAACCCGCTGGGCGTGACGTTCGCTGCGGGTGTTTACACGTCCATCTTCGGCTCGTCGAGGATGCCCATCAATTCTCATTACGCACGAGACATGTTTGCCAAGATTAAGGCCAGTCCGTATCGAGAGAATTTCAAAGTCATCGTCGGCGGTTCAGGCGGCTGGCAGATTATTCAGACGAATACTTACGAAGAACTGAGTATCGATTGCGTTGTGGAAGGCCGCAGCGAATCGGTCGAAACGCTGGAGCTCTTCAGAAAGGCGATCCAGGGCGAGGAACTGCCGCGCCAAATCGAAGTCAGACATCCGGTGGAGCGAGACGCAATCCTTTTTCCCGACACGCGCACGACGTTCGGCGTAGTGGAGATGACCACCGGTTGCGGGCGTCGCTGCAAGTTCTGTGTGCCCGATCTCAATCCGCAAATTGATCTTCCCAAAGACAAGATCATGGAAGCCGTGCGCGCCAACGTGCGCAACGGCAACAAGCAGATCTCGCTCGCCACGGAAGACATGTTTATCTGGGGGCAGGTACACACTGACACGCCGTTCTACTTTCCGAACCGCGAAGCGCTCGTCGATCTTTATGCCGACATCGTGAACACGCCGGGTGTCGAGCAGCACGTGCTGAGTCATTGCACCATCGCGCCGGCAGTTGTCGATCCGTTGCTCATCAAACAACTCTCGGATCTGTTGCTGCCGAAGAGCCCGATCCATTTTCCGTACCTGAGCAGTCATCCGCAGAAGAAGGCGTTGGCGCCGTTGATCGGACTGGAAACCGGTTCCGTGCGTATGGCGAAGCAGATCATGTCGAGCAAAGGCGTGCCGTTCTCGATTGAAGACTGGCCCAGCGTCGTGCTCGAAGGCTTGCGCGTGCTGAACGAGAACAACTGGTTTCCAGCGATGACGTTGATCGTCGGCAATCCCGGTGAAACAGACGAAGATGTGATGGCGACGATCGATCTCGTTTACGAGATGGAACGACGTGGCTTATTCGCTTTTCTCGTTCCCTCGATCTTCACGCCACTGCACGACACGCGCATGGAAAAAGAAAAGGGCGTGACGCAGACAAAACAGTTAACGCCATTGCAGTGGCAACTGATGATGAAGTGCTGGAAGATGAACTTGCGGCCGGGGCAATACAGTTGGTGGGGACCGACGGCCTGGCGCGTCGGTTCGATCGGCATGTGGCTTTACAAGCTGCGGAAGTTGAATGGTCCAAACTTCACCTGGCCGCTGCTCATGTTCTCCGGCGCGATTTCGGAAAAGAACCTTCAGCGCATGGGCAAGATCTACCAGGGCAAACCGCTGAAAGTGAAGACGCGCAGGGAACTGATCGCGTCGCTGAAGCCGAAGGATTGGCAGTATCTGCGTGCTGACAACGGCGACCTGCCGGTGGAATTCGTGCCGCGTGTCGCTCAGCAACATGCCGTCGCAGTCGTCTAGCCACAAAAGGCACAAAAGAAATCCAATGTGCGGCTCACAGTCAAAGTCATTTTGTGACTTTTGTGCCTTTTTGTGGCTGCCTCTCTTCGTGATCGTTGTCGCCGTCGACGCGTCTGCACAGTGGCGGAACGTTTGGGTCAGCGAGTACGAACCCAACTCCTTCGAGAGAAAACTTCTCGAACCATCTGCCGAAGACGAACAACAGTTTGCAGGCTTTCTCCAACTGCCCGACACCGGCCTGATTCGCATGTTTCCGCCGGGTCGCCGTCGAGTTGTTTCGATCTCGGATCTCGCCACCGGGCGCCGTCCGGGATTCGGCATGTATGCGAGCCTCTATTCGTTCTCGAAAGAAAAACACGGCAACGGCTTGCACGGTTATGTCGATCCGAGATTGGGTTGGGCCGAGCTTCGACTGCTGAACAACGGCAGGTTTGTTACCGGCTTCACTGGCGAAGCTCTCGGCGTTCTGATCGCGCTCGGCGACGTGCCGCTGGAGTCCGTCACGTCGGAAACGTACGGCGTCGACGGGTTGAACAACATCACACCACCCGCAGATTATTTCGAAGCGGCGACTCTGAGCAGAAGAAACCGCGCCGGCTTCGCGTTGGAGCGATTCAGGTATGGTTCTTCGTTGCCGGTGGCCGAGAAGATGACGTACGTGCTGCGTTCGACGAGCAATAAGCGCGCTGATGTTTTAGTGGGGTTTCGTGTGGTCCGTGTCGATGAGACGGGCGGCGTCACATTGATCTGGCGCAAACTAAGAACGTATCCGAAGCCTTCGTGGAAACGACGTTAAGCAATGGAATTCATTGCCGAACTTCTCCTCCAGGTAATACTCGAGTTTCTGCTTCCGCTACTTGGTGAGCTCCTCATCGAAGTCGGAATACGAAGCCTCGGTGAGCCGTTCGTAAACCGCGAAGCGCGTAATCCGATTCTTGCGGGCATCGGATATTGTTTGTTAGGACTGATACTGGGGGGTCTCAGTCTATTGGTGTTTCCGGATTCTTTCGTTCGCAGCGAGAGATTTCACGGGATCAATTTGCTAATCACTCCGGTCTTGGGTGGATTGGCAATGTCAGCGCTCGGTTGGCTGCGCAAGCGTCAGGGTGAGACTCTTCTTCGACTCGATAGTTTCATCTACGGCTTTCTCTTTGCTTTTATGATGGCGTTGGTTAGATTCGTCCTTACAAATTAGCACTATGAAAGATCTAAAACGATTACTCGATCAGAACAGGGCATGGGCTGAGGACATAAAGGCAAGTGACTCCACGTTTTTCCCAACCTTAGCCAAACAACAAACACCGCGATACCTCTGGATCGGATGTTCCGACAGCCGCGTCCCGTCGACGCAGCTTGTCGGCGGGGCGCCCGGAGAGATGTTTGTGCATCGCAACGTCGCGAACGTCGTGGTCCATACTGATTTCAATTGCCTGTCAGTGATGCAATACGCGGTCGACGTGCTCAAAGTGGATCACATCATCGTGTGCGGTCATCACGGTTGCGGCGGCATAAAAGCCGCGATGGACAATCTACAACTCGGTTTGATCGACAACTGGTTGCGTCACGTTCAGGACGTGCTTCACGAACATGAAGCATTGCTCGCGGAAGTTACGGATGAAGAGAAGCGATTGGATCGCTTGTGCGAGCTAAACGTGATCGAGCAGGTTTTAAACGTTGGTCGCACGACGATCGTTCAGAGCGCGTGGCAGCGTGGTCAGGAACTCGCCGTACACGGTTGGATCTACGGTCTCGAAGATGGACTGCTACGCGATCTCGGCGTTTCGATCGACAACGCGGAAGGGCTCGCCGCTGCTTATCAAGGAGCCATCCGCAACACTGTCTGAAGCATGAGTTTCACGCGACGTAGTTTTCTACAGTCTGCAAGTGTATCTCTTGGCGCAACGTTGCTGGACCGCTCGCTCGTTAACGCCTCACAAGACCTCGAAAATGTATTCAAGGAAATACGCGCGAACCTGCTCGAGATGATTAATGAGGAACGCGCGGTGGCGAAAGTTCCGCCGGTGGCGATCGACGAGCTTGCGACGCAGGTTGCGACGAGTCACGCGGTTGAGATGGCTGTTGACGAGTATGCCAGTCACTGGGGACGCGACGGTCGCAAACCTTACCATCGCTATTCATTCGCCGGTGGTACGGATGCGACGCAGGAAAACGTTTCAGCCGCGGACAACACCTGGTCCAGGAAGGTCGACGACTTGAAGCAGGACGCGGCTTACCTGCACGTTCGGCTGTACCAGGAGCAGCCTCCGAATGATGGGCACCGCCGCACTATACTCGCGCCGCAGCACACGCACGTTGGTTTTGGACTGGCGGTGGAGAAGTTGCGCTTGCGAATGGTAGAGATGTTCGTAGCGAAGTATCTCGAAGTAGAGCCAATTAGTCGCAAGGCGAAGCCTGGGGATCAAATCACGTTCGCGGCGAAGATGCCGAAGCAGGGTTACTTCTTGAACCACGTCGAAGTGTTTTATGAGCCGCTGCCGAAAGCGCCGGAATTGAGCTGGTTACGTCAGCCGCGATCGTATGCGTTGCCGGATGAGTCGAGGGTGCTGCGGCCGAAGGTGCCGCCGCCGTTCATGTACGCTGACCGGAAGCCAGGGGTGATTGATGTGTCGCTCGATGGAAAACTCACCGTGCCGGTGAAGCTCTTCAGGGATGAGCCAGGCATTTACACGATCGTCACGTGGCTCAAGCGCGGCCAATCCGGGAAAGCCTTTCCCGCCACTGAAGTCTGCATTGAAGCTTTGTAGGGGCGGCACTCCATGGCCGCCCCTCGTTTTCGAAAAAGGCATTTCCAAGATTATTGAAGCGCGACCTAGGGGCAGCCACGGAGTGCCGCCCCTACAGTTGCGCCCTTTGACGGCTTGCCTCGAACAATAAAATTCCGGCAGCAACGGAAACATTCAGACTCTCTGCGCTGCCCTTCATCGGGATCGTGACTCGCTGATCGGCCATCGCCAACTCTTCGGACGTGAAGCCCGTTGACTCTGGGCCAAGCAGCAAGGCGTGTGGCGTGGTCCAGTCTAGCGCGGTGTAAGGAGTCGTTGCTTCAACATCCGCGCAAATCGTCTTAATCCCGCGACTGCTGCACCACCGAATCGTATCCGTGTAATCCGTGCCAACCAGGATCGGCAGCCGGAATGCAGATCCCATCGCGCCGCGCAAAGACTTCGGTGAAAACGGATCGCTCGTGTTTCTGGTGGTGATCACACCCGTCGCTCCCGCGGCTTCGGACGTGCGCAGAATCGCGCCGACGTTCACAGGGTTATTGATGTGATGCAACACGACCAACAATGGATTGGTGCTGAGGCTCGCTGCCAAACGCGACTCGGAAGATTCAGGCCTGCGCGCCAGCACGATGATCCCTTGTGGCGTCTTGGTGTACGACACTGACTCCAGCAACTTCTCACTAACCGAACCAAATCGTTTCGTAACTTTCGATAGCTGATCGATTGCTCCCGCCGCGCGCTCCTTTCGCAGCAACTCCTCCGAAACAACAACAGCCTCAATCTCGAGTCGCGAGCGATACGCCTCCTCACACAAACGCAGCCCTTCAACAAAGATCAGCTCCTCGATCTTTCCGTCGCGCACGGCGCGCACCTGGCGCAGCAGGGAATTGTCACGGCTGGTGATGTGCATACTCAAAAGACGATCTCCGCCCAGATGGGCCAGTGGTCGGAAACGTTCAGCGGACGCGCCACGCCCCAACGCTCAATCTTAACGCCACGCATGAAGATCCAATCCGCGTGCATTCTCAAACCGCCGCCACGCCACGTCGCCGTTCCGGTCGGAAACGGCGTCGTGTAACCACGCGACTCGAGAAACTTCCGCGTGTCGATACACTTCTGTCGCGAGAGCGTGTTGAAGTCGCCCAAAATGATCGTCGGGCCAGTTGCTGCCTCAGCTTGCGCCGCAACGACTTCGAGTTGGGCCAACTGTCCACCAATCGCAGCGTGTGGATCCACGTGCGCGTTGAAGAGACGAAGTTGATGTGATCCGATCGCAATCGTTGCCGCGATTGCGAGACGCGGACGCCACTGGCATTCATGCCAGGGCAGATCGATTCGCGTCACGTCTGTCAGTGGCAAACGACTCAACAGCGCCACGCCTGTGTCGCCACTGTCGTGCATGTCGATCGGCTCTTCGAAGTCGAGCCACCATTGCCGCTTGACCGGCGCAACTCCGCGCGGAATTCCCGCCGCCTCGTGCGACAGATTCATCCCCAATTCTGCGGCAAGTTCCTTTGCGACATGAACACCTCCGCTGCGGCCCGTACACACATCCGCTTCCTGCAAAGCGAGTACATCGACGCGCGGTAACAAGACGCCATCCGAGAATGCTCGTGCGGCGCGCGAGATCTGTCGCGCGACGTGTTCCGCACGTCCGGTTAAACTCATCAATCCCATTTTGCGACGCAGCCCACCTGTGATCAGGTAAGGCCCGCGCGCGTAACGGATGTTGTAAGATGCGATGACGAGCTTGTCCATGTTATGGATATACCATGAGTGAGATAGTCATTTCAGTTGTGGACGACCTGTTCTTTGCGTCGAAGATTCGTGCGGTGGCAGAGGCGGTGGGTGCGGAGATCAGTTCTCCGCGGAGCCAGGAGGCCATAGTTTCAAAGGCGCGCGCGACGAAGCCGCGGCTGATTCTGGTCGATTTGCACAATCAACGAATCGATCCGGTTGCGTTAGCGCGTGAATTGAAGTCTGACGATGAGCTGCGCGCCATCAGGTTGATCGGTTTCTTTTCACACATTCAGACTGAGCTACAGCAAAACGCGCTTGCCGCTGGTTTCGATCAGGTAGTACCGCGATCAGTCTTCACCCGCGACTTACCAGCAATGCTAACCCACGGTAGCGGGCGCGATCACCTCGTGGATTGAGCGTACCTCGCGCACCAGATCATCGTACTGATCGAGCGTCAACGCCTGCGCGCCGTCCGACAGCGCGTGTTCTGGTTGATCGTGGACTTCGACGATCAATCCATCCGCGCCGACCGCAACGCCGGCTCGCGCCAGCGGCGTCACCATGAAATTCTTCCCGGTCCCGTGTGATGGATCGACAATCACCGGCAAGTGCGAGATGCGCCTCACTGCGGGGATCGCTGCGAGGTCCATCGTGTTCCGCGTGTGCTGCGCAAACGTGCGAATGCCGCGCTCGCAAAGCACGACCTGATAATTACCCTCGGCCATCACGTACTCTGCCGCGAGCAGCCATTCATCCAGCGTCGCCGACAACCCTCGTTTAAGCAGGATCGGAAGACGAGCTTTGCCTGCGCGTCGCAGGAGTGAAAAGTTCTGCATGTTGCGCGCTCCGATCTGGATCATGTCGCCGTATTTCTCAACCAGATCGACACCGGCTTCGTCGAGCGCTTCGGTCACGATTTTCAATCCATAAGCGTCGCGCACGTCCGCGAGTATCCTCAAACCTTCTTCGCCGAGCCCCTGGAAAGCGTAAGGCGAAGTCCTGGGTTTGTACGCACCGCCGCGGAAGAAACGCGCGCCACTTCTTCTGACCGCTTCCGCGATTGCAAACGCCTGCGTGCGACTCTCGATCGCGCATGGTCCAGCGATGATGGCAAGCTCGTCGCCGCCGATCGACGCGTCGCCAACACGCACGACGGTTTTTTCCGGTCGCAAATCGAGTGTGATCAATTTGTAAGGCTTGCTGACGCGAATGGCTTCGGCGACGCCGGACAGGTTTTCAAAGTGTGAGGGGTCGACAGCGCCCTGGTTACCCGTGATGCCGATCGCGGTGCGGGTCGCGCCCGGCATTGGATGACCTTTGAAGCCTAACTGCTCGATGACGCGCAGGACAGTCTCGACCTGACCGTCAGTGGCGTCGTGTTTCATTACGATTAGCATGGTGCTTTTATAACCTCAAAAGATTTTCCCGCAAAGGCGCAAAGACGCAAAGCTTTTCTTGAGTTTTCCTTTGCGCCTTTGCGCCTTTGCGGGAAAAATGTTTTTACATCTGTTCAGGTACATTGATTCCGAGGATCGCAAGCGCACTAGTCAATTTTGTTCTCACGATCTTAGTAACCGCAATCAGCACCCCTCTTCGCACTTCGTCCGGCTCGGTAAGAATTCGATGATCGTGATAGAAACGGCTGAACGTTCGGGCAAGCGAGAAAGTGTACTTCGCAAGATTAGCAGGCTCGGCGGAATTGCGACACTGCGTGATCACTTCATCAAGCTGCTGCGTCAACATCAGTAGCGACCAAATCTCCGTGCCGCCTTCGCCCGACAACACTTCTGCCACTCTCGCTTGCAACGCAGCGTCTCCAGCTACCTCTTCTATTAACGTTGTGGCAGCTGCAACTGTTTCGTCACCGAGCTTGCGAAAGATCGAGTTGGTACGCACGGCTGCGTACTGGCAATAAGGCCCCGTCTCACCTTCAAACGAAAGCGCTTCTTTGAAGTCAAAAGCGATCACCGTGTTACGCGTAAACTTCAACAGGAAATACCGCAACGCCGCGACTGCAACCTCATGCGCCGTCGTTCTTTTCTCGATGTCAGAAAGCTCCGGATTTCTTTTCTCGACTTCCGTGAGCGCGCCTGCCTCGAGTTGGTTGATCAGGTCGTCAGCCTTCACGCCGAGCCCCTTACGCCCGCTCATCTCGATGTAAGGCCGACTGCGATCTTCTTCACTCAACTCGATCCCGAGCGCCTCACACGCAGCGGGCGACAAAGCCACCATCTCGTAACCGAAGTGCACGCTCGCGTCTTCGCCGATTCCAGGCACGACCGCAGCCACGCCGCGCGCGACGATCTCCTGCGGATACGATTGCCGCGAATCGATCACGTTATAAACCCTGACGCCACCGCCGAAGTGCGGTCGCTCGATTTCCGCTTCTTCAGTCTCCGTTTTGGTGGTCCAAAGCGTGTGACCATCCGGATAGTTGCGAAATACCTGGTAATGAAAATCGAGCCCGAGCTTGCCGAGTTTCCAGAGTTGATAAGCGATGTCTTTGCCGGTGTAGGTGACGGTCCCATTCGAGCGCACGATGATCTTGTCTGACTCGTGTTCGTCTGTGCCTGTGTACGACTCGAACGGCATGACCCAGCAGCCAGCGTGACGCCCTTCCGTCTCGTACCGGATCGCGCCTTTTTCTTTCATCAGTTCGAAGGCGCGGTTCCAAAAGTGCAGGTGTAGAATGTCTGACTCACGCGCGAGGAGATCGTAACGAATACCGAGGCGCTCCATCGTGTCGAGGATGCACTCGACGTTGCGTGTCGCGACGTAATCGGCGAGTTCCGCGATCGGACCCGAGCCTTCTTCGAGCGCGTGCAATACTTCGTTCCGCAGCTTAAGCTTTTCCGCATTCGGGTCGCCGCTCATGTTGCCATCGCGATAGAAGAGACCGACTTTCGTGTAGAGATCCCAGCAGTAGTAATCAAATGGATAATCTTTCGAAAGCGACGCATCGAGAGCTTTGATCTGATTGAGATCCATCTTCTCGAGATGCAGAAAGCCAACAACGACATCGGCCACCTGAACGCCGGTGTTGTCTATATAGTTCTGCACCTCGACACGATCTCCCGCTGCTTGCAGGATGCGTACAAACGTGTCGCCCAACACGGCGTTGCGCACGTGACCGATGTGCGCCGCTTTGTTGGGATTGATGCTGGTGTGCTCCACCATCATCTTCGGCTGGTCGAGATCTTTTGCTTCGCGAACCGCGGTTGGACCAGCAAACAGACTAAGCAACCGCGCGCGGTCGAAGAAGACGTTGATGTAACCCGCGCCAGCGATCTCGACGCGCTCGACTTCGTCGAATTCTTCCAGTCGCGGCTTGAGCTTCTCGGCAATGAGGCGCGGCGCTTGTTTTTCGCCCGTGGCTTGCTTGATCAGTTTTGCGAGCTCGAAAGACACAGGGAACGCGAGATCGCCGAGCTCCGGCCGCGGCGGCACTTCCGCCGCGAGCTGTTGCACTTCGACGCCAAAGATCTCATTTGCCGCCGAGCGAATTTGGTCTTTAAGTTTTTGCTGTAGTTCGTTTAGGGTCATGGGAAAAGGCGAGAGTATAGCAAATAGCGCTTGATTTCTTCTCTGTGCAACCTCTGTGTTCTCTGTGCCTCTGTGGTTATAGGAATGTGCGATACAACAACCACAGAGGCACAGAGAACACAGAGGTTGCACAGAGAAATCCTAAAAAAGGACTCCATCTGTTACCATTCCCCGGAGCCATGCAAATTCCAGCGGAATTGAGGCAGCGCTTCACGCGGGCCAAATGCGTGCTGGCGCTGACAGGCGCAGGCGTTTCGGCGGAATCGGGCGTGCCGACCTTTCGCGGTGGCGGCAATACAGCAGTCTGGAAAGGGATTCCATTCGACGTCATCTCGTCCGCGGAAATGCTCGAACGCGATCTGCCGGCGGTGTGGGAGTGGTTTGATTATCGCCGCAACTTTCTCGACGCAATCGTCCCGAATGAAGCGCACTACGAGATCGCTCGATGGCAGGAACTGTTTCCGGAGCTCACACTCGTCACGCAGAACATCGATGGCCTGCACCAGAAGGCCGGCTCGCACGACGTCATCGAGCTCCACGGCAACATCTGGCGCGCGCGGTGTACGAAGTGTCGCTTCTTTCACGACATGGCATCCGAAGCGAAACGTCCGGACGGGTGTCTCGAATGCGGAAGCTTCTTACGACCTGACGTGGTTCTCTTCGGCGAGATGTTGCCGCCGGGAGCATTTGAGCTTGCGGCTGAACGCGCCGCGAGCTGTGAATTGTGTTTTGTGATTGGCACCTCAGGGCTGGTTTACCCGGCTGCGGCGATTCCTGAAATCGCCAAAGCTGCGGGCGCGTACGTTTGCGAAGTGAACCCGGAGCGCACGCCGCTTTCGAACCGCTGTGACGAAGTGCTCACAGGCAAGGCCGGTGAGGTGTTGCCACTGTTTCGATCATGAAGACTCTCTACTTCGACTGTTTTGCCGGTGCAAGCGGCGACATGATTCTCGGTGCACTCGTCGCCGCCGGCGTCGAGCCAGGCTTCCTGCGCGAAGAACTGTCGCTCCTTCGCGTCGAAGGTTTCAGTATCGACTTTGAAACCGTAAATCGATCCGGTCTCAGTGCGACGTACGCGCGCGTCGACACAGTGCACGAACACAAGCATCGTCACTTATCAGACATCAAACAGATCATCGAAGGCTCTGGTTTGCCGGAGTCAGTAAAACAACGCGCGGTGCAGATCTTCACGCGACTCGCCGAAGCAGAAGCACGCGTACACAATGAGCCTGTCGATCACGTTCACTTTCACGAGGTCGGCGCACTCGATGCGATCGTAGACGTCGTCGGCGCCGCGATCTGTTTCGACGCTTTGCAGATCGATCGGTTTATTTGTTCGCCGATTCATGTCGGCAGTGGCATGGTGAAGATGGCGCACGGGCAGTTTCCGATTCCTCCACCCGCGGTGACAGAGTTGCTCAAAGGCGTGCCGTTCTACGCAACCGACATCAAAGGTGAGCTCCTGACACCAACCGGCGCTGCGATCATCACGACCGTCTGTCACGAGTATGGCCCGATTCCGCAGATGTCGACCGAGGCGACCGGCTACGGCGCGGGCACGCGTGAATACCAGGACTTTCCAAACGTGTTGCGCGTTTTGCTCGGCGAGACTGAAGACACGAGCGCCACGGACGAGCGGCTTTGGATGCTCGAAACCAACCTCGACGACGCGTCGCCACAGATCGTCGGTCACGTGATGGATCGCGTGCTCGAGTTAGGCGCGCTGGATTGCTTCTTTACGCCCGTGCAGATGAAGAAGAATCGTCCGGGCGTGTTGCTGTCAGCGCTCTGCCGCCGTAAAGAAAAAGATGCAGTGATGAAGTTGTTGTTTATGGAAACGACGACGCTCGGAGTTCGCAGTTATGAAGTAACCAGGCGCGCGCTGCAACGCAGCATCGTTCGCGTGGAAACGCAGTATGGACCGATCGATGTTAAAGTAGCGCATCTCGAGGGACGCGTTGTAAACGAGATGCCGGAGTTTGAGCAGTGCCGGCAGGCCGCTGCCAGCGCCAACGTGCCTTTGAAAGTTGTTGAGGAGGCCGCACGAGCTGAGTTATGGAAACAAAGGTCATAGAAACAAAGCGTGAGTCTGTGGATCTGGAACTGATCGCGCAAGGCGTGCGAATGATTCTCGAAGGCATCGGCGAGGATCCCGAGCGCGCAGGCTTGCAGGAAACGCCGCAGCGTGTGGCGGAGATGTATGCGGAGTTGACTTCGGGCATGCGCGAGGATCCGTCGCAACACGTCGTGCCTCTGCCAGGCGACACGCACGACGAAATGGTGATCGTAAAAGACATCAGCATCGCGTCGCTTTGCGAACATCACCTTGCGCCGTTTGTCGGACGATGTCACATCGCTTACATCCCGAAGGGTGGCCGCATTCTCGGCATCTCGAAACTGGCGCGACTGGCGGAGACGTTTTCACGTCGGCTGCAACTTCAAGAGCGTCTCACGACCGACATCGCAAACACGCTCTTCGAAGGTCTCAAACCGCTCGGCGTGATGGTCGTGATCGAAGCTGAACACACGTGCATGACGTTGCGCGGAGTGCGGAAGGCCGACGCGAAGACGGTGACGTCGGCAGTGCTGGGCGGCTTCCGTTCCGACCCGCGCACACGCGCCGAAGCGATGGCGCTTATAAAAGGAAAGGACTGAGTAAGGAGACGGGCGAGGTGCAACTGTAGGGGCGGCACTCCGTGGCCGCCCGTCTGTCGCCTTATTTCTCCGACGGGCGGCCACGGAGTG
>JADMIO010803666.1_pt1 | contig 36190 bp, 34 predicted proteins | sample 8958161 | NCBI WGS metagenome assembly JADMIO01 (sample SAMN16585339, study PRJNA669376) | soil metagenome | isolation source: Crop rotation soil | place: USA: Cullars Rotation, Alabama | collected 2011
CTTTCCCCGGGCGAGCTCGACGACGCGGACCGCGGGCGCACAAGGAGGGCACCGCCGACGCCACCCAGCAGCAGGCTGAGGACGACGAGCAGCGCGAGCGCGCCCATCCCCAGCGGCGGGCGGCGCGGGCCCGGCGATGCCGTGCTCGCGGGGTCGACCGGTGCCGGCGGATCGAAGGGGGGACCGTCGAGATCGGCGATGGGTGGCGTGTCGTCGTAGGTGATGTCCATCGGTGTCACCGATCATGCTCGGCGAAGCCGGGTCGATCTGCAACGTCTCCTGTGAGATCGATGAGAGCTGCGGGCTGGGACTCTCGACGATCTCTCATGTTCCCCTGGGCTCGTCCTCACCCGCGGGGTCCACGGTGTCCTCGTGCAGCCAGCACGCGGAAGGGAGACGGGACCGATGAACATCCGCACGGCACTGATCGGCGGCGGCCTGACGGCTGCCGCACTGGTGGGCGGCGCCGTCGGCGCCACCCTCGTCGACGGCACGGCCGGCGCCGCCACGACGAGCACCACCGCACCGACGAGCGGCGAGGGCGCGACGGCCAGGCCGTCGTTCCCCGAGCACGGCACCGCCGACCACGAGGCGCTGGAGAAGCCGGTCACCGGCGATGCCGCGACCAAGGCGCAGCAGGCGGCCGTCGCCCACGTCGGCGAAGGCACCGCGGGCGATGTGACGACCGACGCCAGCGGCAACGGCTACGAGGTCACGGTGACCAAGGCGGACGGCAGCCAGGTCGAGGTGCATCTCGACAGCTCGTTCAACGCGATCGAGGGCCACGGCGGCCGGCACGGTGGTCGTTGCGACGGCGACGGCGACGGCCCCGGCACGCCCGGCGACTCGACGCCGTCGACCTCCGCGCCGACTCCGAACGCGGAGTCGTAGCCTCGACTCAGCGCGCCGGATCGAGCATCGGGACCACGATGGCACGAACCGTGCGCTCGAGCTGCCGGTCGGGCTCGGGCAGCACGACGAGCGCGAACACGACCCGCACGATCCATCCCGCGGCCGTGCGCGCCTCCGCCGCCCGCACGCGCCCGTCGCGCATCGCGGCACCGACCGCCGGCGCGATGAGCGCAGCGATCTGATCGGCGAGCACGGCGAGCGAGCCGCTGGCGATGTAGTCGCCGATGAGCTGGGGCTCGTCGCGGAGGATGCGCTGGGCGACCGCGTCGTCGAGTGCAGACCGGACGGTGCGCACGACGACCTGCACGAACAGCTCAGGCGTCATGCCCTGCGCGCTGAGCTCCAGGAGCTCGTCGAGGAAGCGGTGGAACCGACGCGACGACAGCAGCGCGAGCGCGTCCTCCAGCGAGGAGACCTGCCGGTACAAGGTGGTCCGGGCCACGCCCATCTCCCGGGCGATGTCGCTCATCGACGTCCGCCGCATGCCGTGGCGCACGACGCACCGCTCGACGGCGTCGAGCAGACGGTCGAGCTCCGGGCCGGGGCGCGGCGGCAGTCGATCGTGCAACCGTCCTGCGTCGATCGCCCCTTGCGCGGCATTTCGGCCGGTCGCTACAGTCACGACAGAAACTGTAGCGACTGTCGCACAGGAGAGGGCGAGGAAGTGGCAACGGTCAGCAGGCGAGGCTTCTTGAAGGCCGGATCGGCCATCGGTGTCAGCGCGCTGGCGCTTCGCTCGATCCCGGCGTGGGCGTGGAACAGCAGGCAGTCGGTGGCCGGCGGCTCGCTCGACACGCTGCCGCCGGAGGATGTGTGGGACCCGGCGGCCGACGCAGTCGTGCATCGCCTCTTCCGAGAGGAGGGCGTCACCCGCATCGAGGAGCTCAACGCGCTGCTGCGGCCGTGGCATCAGAACGGCCAAGCGGTTCCGGCCGGGCTGCCCGACGACCTCGTCGACTTCATCGAGGAGGCCCGAACCGAACCGGCGTGGTTCGACCGGCGGAAGCTGGCCGACGCGTTCGAGTTCTACAAGCGGCGCGGGTCGTACACCGGGCTGCTCTACGGGTTGGGCAGCGGGATCATGAGCTGCGCCATCCCCGACGAGGCGCGCGCCGTCTTCCACTCGAAGGGCGGGGCCGACATGCGAGATCGGGTCAGCAAGACCGCGAAGCTCGGCTACGACATCGGCGCCGAGCACGCGTACGACGCCGACGGTGAGATGGCCGTGACGTGCATCAAGACGCGGCTGACACACAGCGCCGTTCGCTACCTCATCACGTCTTCGCCGCGCTGGCAGGACGGCGGTGATGTGCCGGCGCCGATCAGTCAGCGCGATCTGATGATCACCTGGCACAGCCTGGCGACGTTCATCCATCGGACGCTGTCGCGTTGGAACGTCGACGTGTCCCCGGAGCACGCCGAGGGCTTCCTGCACCTCTGGCAGGTGACGGCGCACCACCTCGGGGTTCAGGACGTGTACATCCCGGCGACGTGGGACGACGCGCAGTACCAGTCGGCTCTCACCCTCGACCCCGTCCTCGGTCCGACGCCCGAGGGCATCTCGCTCGCCGAGACGCTGCTGTCCATGGCCGGCAGCGATGGACCGCAGCGGGCACCGGTCAACGCGATGGCGCGCTACATGGTCGGCACCAACAACGCCGGCCAGAGCATCGCCGACATGCTCGAGATCCCCTCCGACGCGTTGTGGGACACCAACGTCGAGCGAGGATGGCCGTGGTTCGTCCGAGCGCGCGAGCAGGGCACGAGGTTCCCCGGTTCGGCCGACCTCTACTGGACCTTCGACGAGCTGCTCCGCTTGGGCGTGCTCTGGGGTCTGCACGGCGGGCCGGGTCCCATCTACATCGAGATGCCGACCACCAACCGACCAGAGGACTCGTATCCCGCGTCGTACTGACGGCCGACGTGCGAGGGATGAACCGGTCGTGATCCGGAGCGGGGCAGGCGCGCGACCGGTACCGTTGTCGGACACCCGGTTGGGACGCCCGTTGTTCCGAGCCCTCCTTCGGCTCGCGTGGCTGACGCCTCTTCCCCGAGCAGGAAGCAGGCCCGCGATGGACGACGCAGGCGCGTCGAGGAGCGCGAACCCGGAGACGGCACCGGTCGCGTCAGTGGGAGACGGTGTCGCGCGCCGGGAGGGCCGGGGGTTCGTGACGTCGTACGGCGACGGTCGACAGTGCGCGACGTCCGGGTGCTCGACCTCGTTGTCTCGCTACAACAGCGGCCGGTGGTGCTGGCTCCACAACCCCGAGTCCGACAAGCGACGCGGCTGAGCGCACCGACCTGACGCGCGGACCGCGCGATGCGACAGCATGGCGCCATGGCCGCGACCGATCCCCGCGCGCTCCTCGATGAGCGCATCGACCAGCTCCTCGCCGAGTGCGATCCCGCCACGACCGACACGGTGGCGTTCCGGGGTCGGCAGTACGACCTCGGCCTCGCGTGGGTGCACTTCCCTGAAGGCGAGGGCGGCCACGGCCTGCCGCCCGTGCTGCAGCGCCACGTCGACGACCGGCTGCGCGCGGCGAAGGCACCCGGCGCCAACGAGCGCCACTTCTTCGCCCTCTCGCTCGCCGGCCCGACGATGGTCACCCACGGCAGCGCCGAGCTGAAGGAGCGCCTGCTGCGTCGATCGTTCACGGGCGAGGACGCGTGGTGCCAGCTGTTCAGCGAGCCGGGCGCCGGCAGCGACCTCGCCGGCCTGTCGATGCGGGCGGTGCGCGACGGCGACGAGTGGATCATCAACGGTCAGAAGGTCTGGAACACACTCGCCCACATCGGCGACCGCGGGATGCTCGTCACGCGCACGGATCCCGACACGCCGAAGCACAAGGGCATGACGTACTTCGCGCTCGACATGCACGCGCCGGGCGTCGAGGTGCGGCCGCTGCGCCAGATCACCGGCGAGGCCGAGTTCAACGAGGTGTACCTGACCGACGTGCGCGTGCCCGATGCCGATCGCATCGGCGACGTCGGCGAGGGCTGGCGCGTCGCGCTCACGACGCTGTCGAACGAGCGCACGTCGATCGGCGGCGGCAGTGGTGCACCGGCGCGCGGCTCCGGCTCGATCGCCGAGGCGGTGCGCATCTGGCGCGAGGAGGCGATCGACCACAGCCCGGCGACGCTCGACAAGCTGATGAAGCTCTGGATCGAGGCGGAGACGTTGCGGCTCACCAACATCCGCGCGTCGCAGAACCGCAAGGCGGGCAACCCCGGCGCCGAGGGCTCGATCGCCAAGCTGGCGTTCGCCGAGGTCAACAAGCGCGTGTACGAGCTGTGCATGGACATGCTCGGCCCGCAGGCGCTGATCGGCTTCGACTACGAGATGAAGCGGGCCGCCAACCTCGGCCTCACCGGACCGGCGGGATCGTCGCGCAAGATGTTCCTGCGCTCGCGCGCCAACTCGATCGAGGGTGGCACGTCGGAGATCCAGCGCAACATCCTCGGCGAGCGCGTGCTCGGCCTCCCCGGCGACATCCGCGTCGACAAGGACATCGCCTGGTCGAAGGTGCCGCGCTCGTAGGCCGACGAGCGGGGCGCGACTACGAGTAGATCTCGAACAGCCCCGCCGCGCCCTGGCCGCCGCCGATGCACATGGTGACGACGCCCCACTTGGCCTTGCGGCGGATGCCCTCCTGCAGGATGTGGCCGGTGCAGCGGGCGCCGGTCATGCCGAAGGGGTGGCCGATGGCGATCGAGCCACCGTTCACGTTGTACTTCTCGGGGTCGATGCCGAGCGTGTCGCGGCAGTAGAGGCACTGCGACGCGAACGCCTCGTTGAGCTCCCAGAGGTCGATGTCGTCGACGGACAGCCCGTGGCGCTTCAGCAGCTTCGGCACCGCGAAGACGGGGCCGATGCCCATCTCGTCGGGCTCGCAGCCGGCGACGGCCCAGCCCTTGAACGCACCGAGCGGCGTGAGACCGCGACGGCTGGCCTCCTCGTCGGACATCATCACGACCGCGGCCGCGCCGTCGGACAGCTGTGACGCGTTGCCGGCGGTGATGAACTTGTCGGGGCCCTTCACGGGCTGCAGCGACGCCAGACCTTCGAGCGTCGTCTCCGGACGGTTGCACTCGTCGCGATCGACGGTGTAGTCGACGAAGCTCTCCTCCTTCGTCTCCTTGTCGACCTTCTTCATCGTCGTCTTCATCGGGACGATCTCGTCGGCGAACAGGTCGTTGGCCTGGGCCTTGGCCATGCGCTGCTGAGACTGGAGCGAGTACTCGTCCTGGTGCTCGCGGCTCACCTTGTAGCGCTCGGCGACGATGTCGGCCGTGTCGATCATCGCCATGAAGATCGCGGGGTACTCCTCGACGAGCTTCGGATCGATGTTGGCGGCGCCGCCCATGCCGCCACCCGGCATCGTGATCGACTCGACGCCACCGGCGACGACGACGTCGGCGCCGTCCTGCTTGATGTAGTTGGCGGCCAGCGCGACGGCGTTGAGGCCGGAGGAGCAGTGACGCTGGATCGTGGAGCCACCGGTCGTGACCGGCAGGCCGGCGAGCAAGCCGGCCAGGCGACCGAGGTTGGCGGCGCCGTGGGCGCCGTTGCCGAGGTAGAGGTCCTCGACGGCCTCGGGCTCGACGCCCGACTTGGCGACCGCGTGCTTGACGGCGTGCGCCGCCATGCTCATGGCCGGCGTGTGGTTGAAGCCGCCGCGAGCGGCCTTGGCGAGCCCGGTGCGGGCGTAGCTGACGACGACTGCTTCGCGCATGGCAAGACTCCTCGGTGTCGGTTCGCCTGAATCTACGTGGCGGGGGCGGCGAAGGCCCACGCCACCAGCAGCGGGAGCTCGGCGCGCCAGAACGGGTCGCCGTGGTTCCCGGCGCGCTCGGTCCTGACGACATCGGCACCCGCGTCGCGCAGCGCCGTGTCCCACCGCGCCGCGTTCTCGCCGAACCACGGTTCGTCGGTCCCGGAGTAGAGGTAGGTGCGCGGCAGCGCGCTCGGCATCGTGGCGGGTGGTCGGTACCCGCCGCCCGGCGACGCGCAGAAGACGGTGCCGTAGACGTCGGGATGGCGCATCCCCATGGCGAGCGCCAGCTCACCGCCGGCGGAGACGCCGAACACCGCGGTGCGCGCCGCCGGCAGCGAGACGTCGAACCGCGTACGCACCCACCCGCGCACGTCGTCGACGAAGAACGACTCGTGGGCCGCGAACCGCTCGGGATCGAAGCTCGGCGAGTACTCGTGCAGCCGCAGCTCCTCGTCGTCCACCCGATGGACGCCGACGATCATCGTCGGCGGCAGGTCGGTCGGCCCGAGGTCGGCGCCCCAGGGCGCGAGCAGCTGGCCGTCGCCGGCGAACACGATCGCCTCCGGCGCGTCGGGCGGCACGTACGCGGTGACCTGGCGACCGCCGTCGTACGCGAACGACTCGGTGACGAGCTCGCCCGCCGTCGGCACGGCTCAGATCCGAGCCAGCAGGTCGCGCACGGCGTCGAGCACGGCCTGGCGGTGCTGCTTCGAGTCGTGGATCAGGTGACCGGCACCGGTGACGACTCGCTGCTCGATCTTCGGGCTGTGCTCGGCCAGCCGCGCGAGGTCGGGCTCGCGCACGATCGTGTCGGGCGACGCGGGGTCGCCGGCGAGCACGATGCCCGGGACGGGCAGCTCGCCGTGCGGGTCGAACACCGGGGTGTTCGTGCCGTCGAAGACCGGGTCGAGCACGGTCGCGTCGAGCTGCAGCATCGCCTCGGCCATCGCCTCGATGGCGTCGTCGTGCACCGCTTCGCCGAACAGCGGTCCGGACGGGCTCGGCGCGCCGCGCAGCACGTTGGCGAGATCGGCAGCGGACATGCCCGACGCCTGCAGCTGCGGGATCGACTCGCGCATGAGCCGGAACCCGTCGAGGAGCGTGTTGCCCTCGAGCGCGGCGAGCTCGCCCGGCGCGACGGGCTCCATGATCGCCGGATCCTCGAGCACCACCCCGCGCACGAGGTCGGGACGGGTCTGCGCCAGTCCTGCCGCGGTGCCGCCGCCGAGGGAGTGGCCGATGACGACCGCCGGCGCACCGCCGAGGACCTGCTCGCAGATCGCGGTCGCATCGGCGACGTAGCCGGGGAACGCGTAGGCACCGGGGGTGCGGCCGGACAGACCGTGGCCGCGGAAGTCGAGGCGAACGACTCGGTGGTCGGCCGCGAGGTGGGGGACCAGCCACGACCACGTGGCCGTGCTCTGGGTGATGCCGTGCAGCACGAGGATCGGCGGCTTGTTGGGATCGCCGTCGTCTTCGTAGTGCAGGGTCAGGTCGTCGGTGCGCAGCTCCACGGCTGCACCGTATTCAGTCGCGGCGTGGGTGCGCGGCGAGGTGGGCGAGCAGCTCAGCGTTGAAGCGATCGGCGGCGGTCTCCGGGATCCAGTGCCCGATGCCCTCGAGCACGACGAACCGGTACGGGCCGGTGACGTGCTGCTCGGTGGCGTGCGCTCCTTCGGGTCCGATCGCCGCGTCCTGGTCCGACCAGACGTACAGCGTCGGCCGCTCGATGGTGGGGAAGTCCGGATCCATGCCGCGTGAGCGGCTCGCGTCGCGCGCCAGCGAGCCGGCGCGGTACCAGTCGAGCACGCCGCGCATCGCCTCGGGCGTGCCGAGCACCTCGACGTACTCGTCGACGTGCGCGGGCGGCAGCCCGGCGAACATCGTCCGCATCGTCTCGGGCGAGGCGAACATCGCCTCCATCTGGCCGCGCGGCAGCGAGCTGATCTGGCGCATGTAGCCGGAGCGCTCGTGCTGATCGCCCTTGCTGCTGCGGTAGGCGTTGGCGAACGCGGCGGGGTGGGGGACCGACGCGATCGACACCGTCTCGATGCGATCGGCGTGGTAGCCGGCGAGGGTCCACGCCACGCCTGCGCCGGCGTCGTGGCCGACGACGTCGAACGTGCCGATGCCGAGCGCGTCGGCGACACCGAGCACGTCACCGGACAGCTCGTCCATCGTGAAGGCGGCGACGTCGTCGATCCGCGCGCCCGGCGAGTACCCGCGCTGCGTGAACGCGATCGCGTGATGACCGGCGGCGGCGAGCGCCTCCATCGCGAACGTCCAGCACGCGGAGGTCTGCGGCACGCCGTGCAGCAGGATGACGGGCCGACCGTCGGGTGGACCGGCGCGTCGCGCCTGGAACGTGAAGGGTCCGACGGTGACGTCGAAGCGCTCGATCGTTGCTCGGGACGCAGCCATCAGACGACGACCGCGAGCAGGTCGGCGCGCGACGGACGCTTGACATCGGGCGTCGCGGGCTGCTCCGGCTTGGGCGCGGCCGCGGCCTTCGCCTGCAGCTCGGGCAGCTTCTCGAGGAGCACGCTCGGCTGCTCGAGCAGGTTCATCACCCGCATCAGCAGCCGGATCGTCTCGGGATCGGCACCGCCGGCGAACAGCGCGCCGAAGGGATCGCCGCTGCCTGACCTCGGGTCGGCGCCCGCCGCGGCCGCGGCCTTGCGCATCTCGTCGGTCATCACCGAGAACCGGTACCACGGCAGGACGAAGTCGTCGCTCGCCGCCTCGTAGGCGCGAGCCGCCGACAGGACGTCGTCGTGCTGCGCCAGCTCGTCGGCCAGCATCACCGCCTGCTTCAGCGCCAGCGACATCCCCCGCCCGTACGCGGGGTTGGTGCACGTGTGCGCGTCGCCGACCGCGACGAGCCCGGCCACGAGCGGCGTGCCGTCGTCGTCGGTGAACGTGCGCGTGCGGTTGATGAGCCCCGTCATGCAGTGCACGTCGTTGATCGGCGCGCCGTCGGCGGCGACGACGTCGGCGATCTCGGGCAGCAGTGCGACGGTCGCGTCGAACCGAGCGGAGTCGCTCAGGTGCGCTCGCATCTCCTTGTCGTTCTTGTCGACGAACGCGGTGATCGAGTACGTGCGCGCGTCGGAGCCGATGCAGCCGACGCCGACACCGGCGCTCAAGCCGCCGCGGAAGCCGAACCCGTACTCCTCCTCGGCGCGGTAGAAGCGCGAGAAGTAGACCACCCCGGCGTCGCTGACGGTCTCGGCGACCTCGATGCCGTGCGCGGCGAGCCACGAGGGCACGTCGCCGCGGCGGCCCATGGTGGCAACGACGAGATCGGCGTCGAGCACCGTCCCGTCCTCGAGCTCCACGCCGGTGACGACGGGTGGTCCGTCGGCGACCTCCTTGACCTCGACGCCGGCGACGCCGACGCCGGCGCGGAGGTCGACGTTCGGCTCGTCGAGCACCGTCTTGCGCATGAACCACTCGAACGTCGTGCGACGCACCGGGAGCATGCGGAGGTCGTCGTCGGCGGCGAGGACCTCGAAGGTCTCCTCGTCCATCTGGAACCCGCCGTCCCGGCGCATCGCCGGCGGCGTGATGCCGGCGTCGGTCATCGCCTGCAGCACGTCGGGGAACCGGTCGCGCAGGATCGTGCGCGCCAGCCCGAGGAACACGTGCGGGTGCTGCACCTGCGGGGCACCTCGCCGGTCCCACTCGAACGCCGACTCGGGGTCGGCGGGCATCGGCGTGTCGTCGCGCTCGACGAGCGTGACGTGGTGGCCGGCGCGCGACAGCGCGAGCGCCGAGCCGAGGCCGCCGATGCCGGCGCCGACGACGACGATGTCGAGGCCCGCAGTGCTTCGAGTCGACTCCGCCGGCTTCGTCTCCATCACGAACGACCGCTGCGGATGAGGCGGCCGGGACGTGCGCCGGTGTCGGTGTCGTCGCGACGGACGACCTCGCCGGCGACCATCGTCGCCAGGTAGCCGGTCGACGGCTGCAGGATCCGGCTCGCACCCGTCGGCAGGTCGTCGCGCGTGTACGGCGCCTGGATCGTCAGGTTGTCGAAGTCGATCACGTTGACGTCGGCGCGCATGCCCGCCGCGAGCACGCCGCGGTCGTCGAAGCCGTACATCGACGCCGGCGCACCGGTGAGCTTGTGCACCGCCAGCTCGAGCGGCACCCGGTCGCCCTTGGTCCGGTCGCGGACCCAGTGCGTGAGGTGGAACGTCGACGTCGAGCAGTCCGAGATCATCGTCACGTGGGCGCCGGCGTCGGACAGGCCGCTCACCGAGTACGGGTCGAGCAGCATCTCGCGGCACGGCTCGAGCGTGCCGTCGCCGAAGTTCGAGCCGAGGATGGCGAAGAACGTCGTGCCGTCGCCGGCCGTCATCAGGTCGTACAGGTGGTGCACCGGGTCCTTGCCGAGCGCCTTCGCCTGCGCCTTCACCGACTGCGACGCGTCCGGCTCGTACTCGACGGGGAACTCGAGCGAGAACATGCGCGGGATCCCGCGTGCGAGGAAGGCGCCGATCATCGAACCGATGCCTCCGCCCTCGAACACGTCCTGCTCGCCGAGGATCTGCGCCCGCATCTCGGGCTCGCGCATGCGACGAGCGCGCTCGGCGACGGGCAGGCCGTGCAGCGGCTTGTACGACGGCCGCGCCTGGAACGGGTGGTACGTCGCCAGGCTCGTCATCATCGTGACGGACCGCGGGATGATCTGCGGCCGGAGCTGCGCGCCCTTCTCGTTCCACGCGGCCGCGCCGTCGAGCACGCGGCGGAACACGTCGGACTGCGGGCTCGCCTGGAACGTGCTGAAGGTGAGCGGGCGACCGGCGGTGCGCGACAGCTCGGCGAGCATGTCGAGATCGGGCATGCCGTCCTGCACCTCGCCGGGGCTGATGGTGCCGTCGGCGATGGCCTGCAGCACGCCGTGGCCGGCGCGACCGACGCCCGCGGCGATGGCCTGCAGCTCCTCGACCGGCGCGAACGTGCCGGGCACGACCTTGCCCGAGCGCGACATGTGGGCGCGGAAGCGGTTGCTCGAGAACCCGGCGGCGCCGGCCTCGAACGCCTCCTGCACGATGCGGGCCATCAGCGCGACCTCGTCGGGCGTGGCGTTCTGGTCGTCGTACGCGCGCTCGCCCATCACGTAGTAGCGGACGGGACCGTGCGCGATGTGGCAGGCGACGTTCGTCGCGTAGCGGCGCGAGTCGACGAGGTCGAGGAACTCGCCGAACGTCTCGAACTCGCCCCACGGGATGCCGACCGAGAGGGCGGCACCGGGGATGTCCTCGACGCCCTCCATCATGTCGATGAGCTGCGCGTGGTCCTCGGGACGCACCGGAGCGAAGCCGACGCCGCAGTTGCCGAGCACGATCGTGGTGATGCCGTTGGTGGCCGACGGCTCGAGCGCGTCGTCCCAGGTGACCTGGCCGTCGTAGTGCGTGTGCAGGTCGAGGAAGCCGGGCGTGACGAGCGCGCCATCGGCATCGATCGTCTCGCGAGCGGCTTCGTCGACGACGCCGACGGTGATGACGCGGCCGTCGCGGATGCCGACGTCGGCCGTTCGAGGAGCAGCGCCGGTGCCGTCGACGACGGTGCCGGCGCGGATGACGGTGTCGAGCACGTTGTCTCCTAGTGGTCGAGCGCCGGGTCGAGCACCGGCAGCAAGAGGTGGTCGAGCGCGTCCTGCAGGTCGCCGGGCGGCGGGGCGAGCAGGCACATGAGCGAGATGCGGGCGATCCAGTGGGCGAGCGCCATCGGGTCCTGGCGGCGCACGTGTCCGGCGTCCATCGCCGCCTCGAGCCACGGCGCGGTGCCCTCGGCGGAGCGGGTGAGCGACTCCTCGATGCGGCGGGTGGCGATGCGCCCGACGAGGTCGACCTCGTCGCGCAGGATCTTGTCCATCATCGGGTGCCGCCGCGACGAGTCGATGCACTCGGTGAGGAAGACGGTGATCACGCGCGGCCCTTCGACGCCGGCGATCACATCCGGCATGCGGGCGAGCATGCGATGGCCCTCGCGCGCGGCGACGAGCGCGACGGCGTTGTCGACCGAGCCGACCTTGCGGTACACGGTGCTCGGGGCGACGCCGAGCTCTCGTGCGATGTCGCTGAGCGACGTCTTCGTCAGGCCGTGGCGCGCAACGCACTCGACGGTCGCGTCGAGCACGGGATCGAGCGACGCGGGCGGGGGACCGGGCAGCTGGCCGGCGAGCAACGGAAGGTCGATGACGTCGTCGGCGCCGTCGGGCGTCGTCCGGGCAGCTCCGCTCCGCACGGATGCAAAGAATACGCACTGTCTTTGCAGCCGTGCAACGACCGGGCGTGCGACCATGAGCCGATGTCCTCGACCGTGACGCCCGATGCTGACGACACCGCGCTGCGAGCGCTGATCGGGCGCATCGAGGCGACCTTCGGCGTCGACCTCCACCGCTGGTTGGCGTGCTTCGCGCGACCGGTCGTGTTCGTCGCGCCGACGGGCACGCTGAGCCTTGCCGACGACGCCGCCGCCGAGGCGCAGTTCCGACCCATGTTCAGCGCGCTCGCCGAGCGAGGCTTCCACTCGACGAAGGCCGACTCGGTCGTCGTGCGGATCATCGGTGACGAGCTCGCGCTCGTCGACGCCGCCTTCACCCGGCGACGGGAGGACGGCTCGGAGCTCGAGCGCGTCGGCGCGCTGTACGTCTGTCGCCGCACCGACGATGCGTGGATCGTCGCCGCGCTGATCGCGCACCCGGCCGAGGTCAGCGCGCTGCTGTGAGCGATCCGGGAAGGACGTCGTCGGCGATGTCGAGATCCCGCGGCTGGCTCCGTCCCAGGGGTGAGCGCAACCCGCCGGGTTGCCGTCACACGAGGAGAAGACGATGGCGAAGTACCTGCTGCTGAAGCACTACCGAGGCGCACCGGCCGCGGTGAACGACGTCCCGATGGAGAAGTGGGCACCCGAGGAGGTCGACGCCCACATCAGGTTCATGAACGACTTCGCCACCCGGCTCGAGGGGACCGGCGAGTTCGTCGACGGGCAGGCGCTGGCGCCCGACGGCGTCTGGGTCCGCTACGACGGTGAGGGTCGGCCGCCGGTGACCGACGGCCCGTTCGCCGAGACGAAGGACCTGATCGCCGGGTGGATGATCATCGACGTCGACACCTACGAGCGGGCGATCGAGCTCGCCGGTGAGCTGTCGGCCGCGCCGGGCGCCGACGGCAAGCCGATCCACGAGTGGCTCGAGGTGCGGCCGTTCCTCGGCGCTCCGGACGGCTTCACCCACTGAGCGTGGACGACGTCGAGCTCCGTTCGCTCGTCCCACGCGTGCTGAGCGTCCTCGTCCGTCGCGGTGCCGACTTCGCGACGGCCGAGGACGCCACGCAGGAGGCGCTGCTCCGCGCGCTCGACGCGTGGCGCGACGCGCGACCGAACGATCCGGAGGGTTGGCTCATCACCGTCGCCTGGCGGGCGTTCCTCGACATGGCGCGGTCGGACGCGGCGCGGCGGGATCGGCAGGTGCGGTACGACGCCGAACCGCCGAGCGGTCCGGCACCGAGCACCGACGACACGCTGCACCTCTACTTCCTCTGCGCCCATCCCGACCTGACGTCGTCGTCGGCCGTGGCGCTGACGCTCCGTGCCGTCGGCGGCCTGACGACGCGCCAGATCGCAGAGGCGTACCTCGTGCCCGAGGCCACGATGGCGCAGCGCATCAGCCGCGCCAAGAGAACCGTGGCGGCGAGCGGGCTCGATCGTCCCGGCGACGTCCGCACGGTGATGCGCGTGCTGTACCTCGTGTTCAACGAGGGCTACTCGGGTGACGTCGACCTCGCCGCCGAGGCGATCCGGCTCACCCGGCAGCTGGCGTCGCTCATCGACGTTCCCGAGGTCGACGGGCTGCTGGCGCTGATGCTCCTGCACCACGCCCGCCGCCGCAGTCGCACCACACGCGATGGCGGGATCGTGCCGCTCGCGGAGCAGGACCGCAGCCGGTGGGACACCGACCTCATCGCCGAAGGCGTCGTGCTGCTGCAGGCGGCGCTGGCGCGCGACCAGCTCGGGGACTACCAGTGCCAGGCGGCGATCGCCGCGCTGCACGCCGACGCCCGATCCGTCGACGAGACCGACTGGGTGCAGATCGTCGGCTGGTACGACGAGCTGCTGCGCATCTCGGACTCGCCGATCGTCCGCCTGAACCGCGCCGTCGCGATCGGCGAGGCCGACGGCGCCCTCGCCGGTCTGGCGGCGCTGGCCGAGGTCGACGACGACGTTCCTCGGCGCGATGCCGTCGCCGCCTACCTGCACGAGCGGAACGGCGACCTCGAGCTCGCCGCCCGCCTCTACGCCGAGGCGGCGCGTGGCGCCACGAACGCCGCCGAGCGCGACCACCAGACGCGCCAGGCGGCGCGCCTCAACCAGCAGCTGCGCAGCGAAGGCTGAGCGGCGAGGTCAGCGAGAGCCAAGAAGGACGTCAGCGCGACGGGCGACGGTCCTCGCATGACCACCATCACCCACCCCGTCCACTTCTCCGTCGACTACCCCGACCGCTCGCTCGACCGGACCAGCACCGCGTTCCGACTCGTCGCTGCCGTGCCCGTCGTCGCCCTGCTCGCCACCGTCTCGGGCGGCATGTGGCAGTGGTCGCAGGGCGACGGCAGCGCCGCCGTCGCCGGCGCCGGCGGCGTCCTCTTCGCCGGCCCGCTGCTCATGCTGCTGTTCCGCGGCACGTACCCGCGCTGGTGGTTCGACTTCAACCTCGAGCTGCAGCGGTTCATCAACCGCGTCGTCGGCTACGTCGCGCTCCTCGACGACCGGTACCCGTCGGCGACCGAGGCGCAGTCGGTGCACCTCGACTACCCGGCGCCGGTCGCCCTGAGCCGGTGGAAGCCGCTCGTGAAGTGGTTCCTGGCGATCCCGCACTACGTCGTCCTCGTGCCGCTGTACGTCGCATCGCTCGTCGGCCTCGTGGCCGCGTGGTTCGCGATCCTCGTGACCGGCCGCTACCCGCGAGCGATCTTCGACTTCGTGACCGGCGTCCTGCGCTGGAGCAACCGGGTCACCGCGTACGCGCTCACGCTCGTCACCGACGAGTACCCGCCGTTCAGCCTCCGCTGACATGTCTCGCTGCCAACGACAGCTCGACGAGCTCCGGAGCCTCTGCGGCTCCGGAGCCGTCGCGCGAGCGATCGACCTCGCGTTCGCGCACTTCGCGGACTTCGGTCACGACAAGGGCGTCGTGGCGATGCTCACCGCGGCCGTCGATCAGCGCGACGACGCGACGGACATGCGCGCTCGACTCGCGGAGCTGACCTCGGACGCGTGAGTGCGCCACCTAGCGTTCGAGCATGCGCGTCAACCTCCTCGGTGAGCTGGAGGTGTACGGCGGAGACGATGCACCGATCCTGCTCACGGCGGCGAAGCTGCGGGCCCTCGTCGCCGTGCTCGCGCTCGACGTGGGGCATCCGGTCTCGGCCGAGCGACTGGTGGATGCGCTGTGGGGCGACGACCCGCCGCCCGCGAGCAAGAACGGGCTGCAGGCCCTCGTCTCGAAGCTGCGGCGAGCGCTCGGGACCACCGACGCCGTCTCCATGCGGGCGGGTGGCTACGTGCTCGACGTCGAGCCCGATGACATCGACGTGCATCGCTACGAGCGGCTCGTCACCGAGGCGCGCGACGCGGATGATCGGAGATCCGCCGTCGCGCGCTACCTCGAGGCGGAGCGGCTGTGGCGAGGCGAGCCGCTCGCCGAGTTCGCGTACGAGGACTTCGCGTCGAACGCGATCACGCGACTGGTCGAGCTGCACCTGACGGCGCTCGCGGAGCGGATCGAGGCGCAGCTCGAGCTCGGCGCCCACCAGGCGGCCATCCCGGAGCTCGAGGCGATGGTCGCCGCGCAGCCGCTGCGCGAGCGGCTGCGCGGCCTGCTGATGCTCGCCCTCTACCGCGCCGGTCGTCAGGCCGACGCGCTTCGTGCCTTCCAGGACGGCCGCACGATCCTCGCCGACGAGCTCGGTCTCGATCCGAGCCCCGAGCTGCGCGAGCTCGAGGCGGCGATCCTGGCGCAGGACGATGCGCTGGCGGCCGATCCGAACGCCGCACCGGCACCCGCGCCGCCGCGCGCCGCGATCGCGACGCCGCTCACACCGCTCGTCGGCCGGAGCGAGGAGCTCGATGCACTGGCGCGGCTGCTCGACGAGCATCGCCTCGTCACGCTCGTCGGCCCCGGTGGCGTCGGCAAGACGCGCCTGGCGGTCGAGATCGCACGCGAACGCTCGGCGACGATGGAGGACGGCGGCTGCCTCGTCGAGCTGGCGCCGTTCGGTGACCCCGCCGACGTCCGTACGGCGATCGCCTCGGCGCTCGACCTGCCCGACCCGGCGCGCCTCGTCGAGCTCGTCGGCGACCGCGAGCTCCTGCTCGTGCTCGACAACTGCGAGCACGTCATCACCGCGGCAGCGGAGGTCGCCGACGAGCTGCTGCGACGCTGCCCGCGACTGGTGCTGCTGGCGACGAGCCGCGAGGGCCTGCGCATCGGCGGCGAGGTGATCTGGCCGGTCCCGCCCCTCGGGATCGACGACGCCGCCGTGCTGTTCGTGACGAGAGCGAGCGCGGGCGGGGCGACGTTGCAGCACACACCGGACGAGCGGGCGATCGTCGAGGAGATCTGCACTCGCCTCGACGGGCTCCCGCTCGCCATCGAGCTCGCCGCCGCCCGCACCCGTGCCTTCCCGGTGCGGCAGCTGGCGTCCCGCCTGCACGACCGGTTCCGATTGCTGACCGGCGGCTCGCGCACGGCGCTGCCCCGCCAGCAGACGCTGCGCGCCGTCGTCGACTGGAGCTACGAGCTCCTCTTCGAGGACGAGCAGCGCGTGTTCGAGCGGCTCTCGGTCTTTCCCGGTGGGTGCGACCTCGCGACCGCAGAGGCGGTGTGCGCCGATGCCCAGCTGCCCGCCGAGGATCTCGCCGACATCGTCAACGCGCTCCTCGACAAGTCCCTCGTCGTGGCGGTGCCCGCGGGTGATGAGCTGCGCGTCACGCAGCTGCAGACGTTGGCGCAGTACGGGCGTGAGAAGCTGGCCGAGCGCGGCGACGCCAAGCGCATCCGCGACGCCATGGCGGCGTACTTCGCCGATGTGTGCCGTCGTTCGCCGGCCGCGTTCGTGACCGATGAGCAGCGAGCGTGGCTCGTGCGCGTCGACCGCGACCGCGAGAACCTCCGTGCCGCGCTCGAGTGGGCGGTCGATTGCGGCGATGCCGAGACCGCGCTGACCATCGCTGGCGGCGCCAGCTGGTTCCACTGGCTGTCCGGCACGATCGCCGACGGCCGGCGGTGGATCGACGCTGCGTGCGCAGTGTCCAGCGAGCACAGCGACGTTGCCGGCGCGTTCGCGCGCACCGGTCGAGCGCTGCTCGCGTTCCAAGCTGGCGTGCGCGATGGGGTCGACGACGACCTGGACGCAGCGCTTGCGGTCTTCGCCGCCGCCGAGGATCCGCTCGGCATGCGCTGGACCTACTCGTACTGGGCCGAGGTCGCCGCCGCCCGTGGTGACGTCGAAGAGGCGATCCGGCGGCGTCGCTGGGCGCTCGACTTCCTCGCCGCGCAGCCCGGCGATCTCTCGATCGACGCATCCGCCGCGTACGGCCGGGCGAAGCTCGCTCAGCTCGAGGATGACCTCGCCGGCGCCGAGCACTGGTACCGCACGGTGCTCACGGTGCTCGACACCATCGATCTTCCCGTGATGCGAGCGATGACCGTCGGTCAGGTCGCCGAGTTCGACGAGCGCGGCGCGCGGTACGCCGAGGCGGTCGCGTTGCTCGACGAGGGGATCGCGCTGTGTGGTGCCATCGGCCTGCGCGGACTGCGCGGGACGATGCAGGCTCGGCTCGGCTGGGCACTCCTGCACGAGGGAGATGTCGAACGGGCGGGCGACTCGCTTCGGCTGGCACTCGACAGCGCTCTGCGGCTCGAGAACAACACCGTCGCCATGCTCAGCCTCGCTGGTCTCGCGGTCGTCGGTCGGCGTGAGGGACGAGACGACGACGCGCGGGCCGCGGCCATCGAGGCGCTCGAACGCCATGCCCGCATCGGCCCACGCACGATGTCGGCTCGCATCAGCGCCCACGCCGACCTGGCGGCCGCTGCGGCGGCGAGCTGCCTCGTGCTGGCCGCGATCGCCGCGGAACGGGGTGAATCGGACGAAGCGTCCCTTCGACGCGACCAGGCCGACGAGCTCAGTGCCCGCGCCGGCGTCGAGGTGCCGGCCTTCGTCTCCTGAGGGATCAGCGGGGGGCCAGCGTCAGATCAGCGCGCCCCTCGATGGTGAGGACGTCCCGCACGAGGCGGGCAGGTCCCCAGGAGGCAACCGTGAGCGCATTCCTCTCCCGACTCGGTCGCAGCTGCGCCCGGCACCCGTTCCGCGTGCTCGGCCTGTGGCTGCTCGTCGCGGTCTCCGTCGTCGCGGTCAAGGGCGCCAGCGGCGGCGAGTTCGACGACACCTTCCGCGTGCCCGGCGTCGAGTCGCAGCGAGCGGCTGACGTCCTGCACGATCGGTTCCCGAGCCGCGGCGGCCAGACGGCCCGCCTCGTGCTGCATGCCGGCGACGCCCGGCTCGACGACGTCGACCACGGTGCCGCGGTGCAGCGCCTCGAGGCTGCGCTGGCCGCCGGTCACGACGTCAGCGCCGTCTCCGACGCCGTGCTGAGCGCCGATGGCCGCACCGCGTTCGTCGACGTGAGCTACGACGTCGACAAGCTCGGCGGCGTCCACTACGACGACGCTGTCGCGTCCGCCGACGATGTCGAGCGCGATGGCGTGCACACCGAGCTCACCGGCGAGCTCGCCCAGCTCGGCAAGAAGGAGCCGGCGAGCGAGCTCATCGGGATCGGCGTCGCCATCATCGTGCTGCTCGTCGCGTTCGGCTCGGTCGTCGCCATGGGCTTGCCGATCGTCACCGCGCTCGTGGGCCTGTTCATCGGCGCCGCCGGCGTCGGCGTGCTGTCGGCGTTCATCGACGTCCCCGAGTTCTCGATGATCCTCTGCATGATGGTCGGGCTGGGCGTGGGGATCGACTACTCGCTCTTCATCGTCACCCGCCACCGGCAGAACCTCGCCGACGGCATGTCGATCGTCGACTCCGCCGGCGTCACCAACGCGACCGCCGGCCAAGCCGTGCTCTTCGCCGGCTCGACCGTCGTCGTCGCCATCCTCGGCCTGTTCCTCGCCGGCCTGCCGGCGTTGACGGCGACCGGTCTCGCCATCGCCGTCGTCGTGCTCGTGTCGATGCTCGCGGCGATCACGCTCCTGCCCGGTCTGCTCGGGCTCGCCGGCACCCGCATCGACCGGCTGTCGATCCATCGCAAGAGCCACGTGACGAAGCCGGCGCACGCGACGGTGTCGGGCCGCTGGGCCGCACACGTCGGCGCGCATCCTGCTCGCTACGCCATCTCCAGCTTCGTCGCTCTGTGTGCGATCGCGGCACCGGTGCTCGGCATGCGCATCGGCATGCCCGACGACGGCAACGCCGCCGAAGGGACCACGGAGCGCACCGGCTACGACCTGCTCGCCGACGCGTTCGGACCCGGCTTCAACGGTCCGATCCAGATCGTCGTCGACGACGCGAACGCCACCGTCGTCGAGCGAGTCCGCGCCGCCGTCACCGCCGACGACGGCGTCGCATCCGTGTCGCAGCCGTACTTCAACGACGCCAAGGACACCGCCCTCCTGACCGCCAACCCCACGAGCGCACCGCAGGATGCGGCGACCGACGCGACCGTCCGCCGTCTGCGCGCCGACGTGCTGCCCGCCGCGGTCGCCGGCACCCACGCACATGCGCTCCTGACCGGCCAGGCGATGATGACCGACCTCTCCGATCGCATCACCAGCCGCTTGCCGATCTTCGTCGCCGCCATCGTGGCGATGTCGTTCCTGCTGCTCATGATGGTGTTCCGCTCGGTGCTCGTCCCGCTGAAGGCGGCGCTGATGAACCTGCTGTCGATCGCGGCGGCGTACGGCGTGATCGTCGCCGTGTTCCAGTGGGGCTGGGGCAACCAGCTGTTCGGTCTCGAGAACACGATGCCGATCAACCCGTTCGCACCGCTGATGATGTTCGCCATCCTCTTCGGGCTCTCGATGGACTACGAGGTGTTCCTGCTGTCCCGGGTGCGCGAGGAGTACGTCGCCACCGGCGACAACCACCTGGCGGTCGTGCGAGGCCTGTCGAGCACCGCACGGGTCATCACGTCCGCGGCGCTCATCATGATCAGCGTCTTCGGTGCGTTCGTCCTCGGCGACGACCCGATGGGCAAGATGTTCGGCATCGGCATGGGCGTCGCCGTCCTGCTCGACGCCACGCTGGTCCGCATGGTCCTCGTGCCGGCCACGATGAGCCTCGTCGGCAAGGCCAACTGGTGGCTGCCGTCGTGGCTGGAGCGCATCCTCCCGCACCTCGACCTCGAGGGCAGCGCTCCCGACGTGATCGACATCGACGTCGAGCGCGAGCTCGTGGCGGCTTGAGATCACGTACACGCGCGACACTCCGCGCGTGACCGATGTGCAGGCGACGCTGACGACGATCCTCGGCCACCTCCGGTCGAGGATCGTCGTCGCGCGCGAGGGCGGGTCCGACGGGTGGACGGGCCGATGAGCGACGCGTGGGATGCGGCGGGCCGTCCGACGGCAGTGCCGCACGTGCACCGCGATCCCGTCGTGTTCGCGGATGGAACCGTCGTCGTCGGTGCGAGGTTCCTCGTCGATGATCCCTACGCGCCGGACAGGGAGCCCGCGTTCGGGCTCTACCTCGACGAGCGCTGGGATCCGCCGTGGCCGCACGCGCACGTCGACTGGCCGGACTTCGGCGTGCCGGCCGACATCGACGCGCTGCGGCGCGCGCTCGAGGATGTCCTCGCGCGCGCACGGCGCGGCGACGTCGTCGAGGTCGGCTGCCTCGGTGGCCACGGACGCACCGGCACGGCGCTCGCATGCCTCGCCGTGCTGACGGGGACGCCGGCCGCAGACGCCGTCGCGTGGGTGCGCGACAACTACTGCGCGAAGGCCGTCGAAACGGCCGAGCAGGAGGCGTTCGTCGAGTCGTTCAGCAATTGACAGGCGCCGCGATCACGCGGCTCGGTCTGGTGGGTCGGAGGTCCAGTCGAGGCCGAGCTCGGTGCGGATGTCGTGGCGGAGTGGTGGTGGGTTGCCGGTGAGGCGGCGGCCGGTCGGGGCGATGAAGGTGAGTCGGCCGAGTGGGTCGCCTTCGATCTCCCAGCCGCCTTCGTGCACGAGCCGGTGGTGGAACGGGCACAGCGCGCAGAGGTTGTCTTCTTCGGTCAAGCCGCGGTCCCGTGTCCACCAGCGGATGTGATGGACGTGCAGGAGGGCGGTGCGCTCGCAGCCGGGCCACCGGCAGGCGCCGTCACGCTTCAGGACGCGGCGGCGCAGCCAGCGGGGCGGCGTGTGGACCGTCTTGGCGACCTCGACGGTGCGGCCGAAGATGTCGTCGACGACGACCTGGCAGCGGCCGTCGCACGCCAATCGATGGGCGGTGGCCATGGCGATGACCGGGCCGAGCTCGAGCGACGCGAGATCGAGGCTGGTGTTGTCGCCGGCGAGGGCGTGGGCGTCGACGTGGATGACGACGGTGGCCCGGTCGGGATCAGCGTCGGCGGCGAGGCCGGCGGAGCACAGGTCGACGAGGGTGTCGGCCATGCGCTCACCGATGCGACGGTGGTCGACCTCAGGATCGTCTGGTTGGCTCTCGGCGCTGCGGCGGAGCGCGGTCTCGACGACCTTGGCGTCGGCGTCGGGTAGCCACCCGTCGATGCGGGCGCCGCCCTCGTCGAGGTCCCAGCGAACCCGGACGTAGCGCTGCTTCTGCCGTTCGCGGGCCTGCTCGAGGGAGACGCGCTTGGCTTCGCGGGCGATGCGGGTCAGGTCCCAGGCGGTGCGCCCGGCGGCTTCGGTGGCGACGGTCGGGTCGTTCCCCCAGCCGTAGGCGACGAGATCGACGCACGGCACGAGCTGATCGAAGGACAGCGTCCCGGCGTCGAACGCGGCGGCCAGGGTGGGGCAGAACACCAGGCCGCGGGCGACGCGCACGTGGCGGGCGGCGTTCGCTCGGGTCAGGCCGTGGCGCATCTGCAGCCACATCGCCGTCGACCAGGCGCCGTCGGCCCGCCAGTCGTCGCGCTGGTCGAACACCACCAGCGCCTTGAGCAGGGCGCTCGTCGCCGCGTTCGACAGGGCGTGCATCTGGTCGACGACCTCGACCAGACCTTCGGTGTCGCACGCCTCGAACATGCCTCCATGATACGGACGGGGTGTGACAAGAACAGCCCAGAACAGCCCGGATTGCCTATGGTTTTCAGAGATGCCCATAGGTATCTCATTTGCAGATGGTTACTTCACAGCCTAGGCCACGCGACCGCGGACATGACGCCGGGCGAGCGAGCCGATGGCGCCGGCGGCACCCTTCGCGCTGCTTCGCAAGCTCGGCGACGTCGCCGACCAACAGCTCGTCGACGGGCATGCCCTCGAAGATCGGACCGAGCAACGGGTCGGGGATGACCGCTTGGTAAGACCGGCGGACGAGGAGGTCGACGTCGTCGCGATCCTCGATGGGCCGACGATGCGCTGGCGTCCTCGGGATGCCGATCAGGCGTGCGCGAGCTGGAGCACGTCGGGGAACAGCGTGTGGTTCTCCTTGAGCACGTGCAGGTGCGTGTCGGCTTCCAGGGCAGCCAGCCGCTCGTACAGCGAGCGGTAGCTGGCGCACGCATCGTCCGGTACGGAGTACCCCGCGGTCGCGGCGCGCAGCTCGCGGAGGAGCTCGCCGGCACGGTCGTGCTCGAGGGTCATCATCCGGATCGGGTTGGCGATCGACCCGAACGGGAAGTCGCGCTGACCCTCGGCGAGGGCGGCGATCGCGGGGAAGAGGACCCGCTCCTCCTTGAGCAGGTGCGGCTCGAGATCGGCGCGCAGCGCTTCGACGAGCCGGCGCGCCTCGACGAGCTCCGGATGCCGTTCGCCGTGCACGTCGACGACCTTCGCAGCGAGCGCGTCGAGCAGCGGTAGCTCGTCGTGCAGGTAGCGGTGGTGGGTCTCGACGATGTGCGCCGCGAGCTCGGGCGCGTCGAGCGTGGTCCACATGGTGTCGCCGCTGGCGTCGAGCGCCGCGAGCGCCGCGTCGACCTCGGCGGCGTCGACGCCGGCCGCCGCGCAGGCGGCATCGAGCGTTCGTTCGCCGTGACAGCAGTAGTCCAGTCCGTACGCTTCGAGCACCCGCGCCGCCGCCGGACAGGCGGCGACCAGGTCGCCGAGCGAGGGGACGTGCAGGTCGGTCATGGCACTCCTTCCGTCGGGGGGAGGTCGGCGGAGCGGTTCGAGATCGACGGTAGGGAGGGATCAGTCGATCGCTGCAGGGTCCAAGGTCCCGTTGTGCCGCCCCGCGTCCCACCCCGGTGCACGACCGCCCGCCGGCTGCGGAACGCTGTCGAGGTCGACGCCCGCGCGTGCCAGCGCCCACGCGATGACGGAGTTGCACGTCCACATCTCGCCGAGATGCAGCTCGTCGCGGCCCCACGTCGGTGTCGGGACCGCGGCGATCGCGTCGAAGACGCGCTGAGCCACTGCGGGATCGTCGGTGATCTCCACGCGCATGGTCGCGCACGCGATGTCCGGCACGACACCGTTCCGCCAACGACGGATCTCGTAGCGGAACACCCGGAGGTGGCCGAGGATCGACAGACCGACGGGTCCGGTGCCGACGACGCCGCGCGCGGCGCCATCGTCGTCGGGCACCGGCGTCATCTCGACCCAGTACGTGCCGTCGGGGAGATCGATGGACAGGACGGAGTGGTAGATCGCACGCCTCGGCCGGTGCTGCAACGCCGCGGCGACGGCCTCGTAGACGAGGCCGTTCCACCGCACGGAACGACCTCCCGCACCGAGCGGGATCCAGTGCAGAACGACGCGTCCGGTCACGTCAGCCGACCGTCGCAGGAACGCCAGGTGTCGCGTCGGACTGCTCGGCGCGGAGCAGCACGCACAACGCCGCGACCATCGGGACCGACCACACCGCGAAGCCCCAACCGAACGACAGCAGGGCGACGTGGAAGGCGATCGCCAGCACGTACGCGACCTGCGTCGGTCGTCCGCCGAGCAGCGCCAGCAGACCGACCGTCAGCTCGAACACGACGAGCAGCCCGATCCACGCGTGATGGTGCGGCACGACCAGCGAGTGCCACGTGTGGCGGACGAACGCCATCGACGAACCATCAGCGAAGGTCCGGTAGTCCTCGCCAGACGCGAGGAACAGTGCGTTCATCGCCGCGCCGGCGAGTACGAACAGGAAGGCGAACGCCCTGCGCGCCGCGCGCACGGCCTCGGGATGTCGGCGGGATCGCAGAGCCGACCGGATGATCATCACGGCGGATCCCACCCAGAGGACGGCGGTGAACATCACACCTCGACGGTACGAACCGCGTTTCGCCGGTAGTAGGGGCCAACGGCACGATCCCGCCCGGAACGCGAGGATGGCGGGATGACGGGACGGTTGGACGGCAAGGTCGCGCTCATCACGGGCGGCGCGTCGGGCATGGGCTTCGGGACCGTGCGCCGGTTCCTCGACGAGGGTGCGCGCGTGGTGATCGCCGACCTGAACGAGGAGTCGGGGTCGAAGGCGCTCGCCGAGCTCGACGCCGGTGATCGCGTGCGCTTCGAGCGCGTCGACGTGTCGGCCGAGCCGGATGTCGAGCGGGCGGTCGCCGCCGCGGTGGCGGCGTGGGGCCAGCTCGACGTCGTGTTCAACAACGCCGGCGTCGGCGGTGCGTTCGGCGCCATCACCGACATCCACGTCGACGACTGGGACTACACGTTCGCCGTCAACACGCGTGGGGTGTGGCTCGGCATCAAGCACGGCGCGCGTCAGATGATCGAGCAGGGCTGGGGCGGGTCGATCGTCAACACCGCGTCGATCGCCGGGCTCAGCGGTGGTGCCGGCCCGGTCGCGTACTCGGCGGCCAAGGCGGGGGTGGTCAACCTCACCCGCTCGGCGGCCGTCGAGCTGGCGCCGCACCGCATCCGCGTGAACGCCATCTGCCCCGGTGCCATCCTCACGCCGCTGATGCACGGCGGACATCCCGAGCGCGTCGGCGCTCGCCTCGAGCAGCTCGTCCCGTGGCCCGACGCGGTCGGTCAGCCCGAGCACATCGCCGGTGCCGCGCTGTTTCTCGCCAGCGACGACGCCGGCTACGTGACGGGCGAGTCGATCGTCGTCGACGGGGGCGTGACCGCGGCCGGGCCGCAGATGATGTTCAACGGCGGTCCCGGCGGCACACCCGCGGGCTTCGTCGGCGCCAACCGCGGGACGACGGGCGAGCAGACGCTCATCCGCCAGCGACCCTCGGGTCGGTAGCCGCGCGTCAGCGCTTCGTGCCGATGTAGCCGAACGCCTGGAGGTGGGCGCGCAGCGGCAGCCCCTCGCGCACCTCGCGCGCGGCGAGCGCCGCAGCGCGGGCCAGGAACTCCGCTTCGCCGACGGACTGGATCGCCTCGTACGCCGGGCCCGTCGACGCCACGGCGCGCGCGAACGCCGGGGGATCGGCGAACTCCCACACGAACTCGATCTCGAACCGCTCGTCGACGTCGAAGCCTCGCTCGTGCAGGAACGACTCTCCGACACCGGGCCGGCCGAGGGCGACCATCTCGGCCTGGTGCCGGACCTGTTCCTCCCTCGCCCACGACAGCGGTGCGAGCGCCCACGCGCCGGGCGACTTGCCGACGTTTCCCCACACCGTCATGGCGAGCCGACCGCCGGGGACGAGGACCCGACGCGCCTCGACGACCGCGCCCGGCGTCGTCCCCCAGATCCCGCGGAAGCTCGTGACGACATCGAAGCTGTCGTCCTCCCATGGCAGCGCCTGCATGTCGCCGACGCGGATGTCACAGTCGGGGTTGCGGTCGCGCGCGACGGCAACGAGCCGCGGTGACGCGTCGATGCCCGAGCACGTCGCACCTCGGATCCGCGCCAGCTCGAGGGACAGCCCGGAGCCGCACGCGACGTCGAGCACGCGGTCGCCGTCGCCGAAGGCGAGCCGATGGTGGACGGCGACGTACTCGCGGCAGTTCGACGGCTCGTTGAGCGTGGCGAACTCCACCGCTCGTCGGCCCCATCCCTCGTCGACCATCTCCCACTGCGACATCGGGAAACGATCGCGCCGTTCAGCCCAGCTCGCGCAGGACCTCGGCCATCTCCTCGCGGAACTTGCGGAGCTCCTCGCGGTGCAGCGCCGACAGCGATCCCAGCACGGCCGAGCCGCGGCGGGTGAGGGTGAGCCGCTGACGTCGCCGGTCGTCGTCGTCGGTCGTCCGCTCGACGAGACCCGCCTCGACGGCGCGGTCGATGAGCTCGACGGTCGAGTGGTGCCGCAGCTGGAGCGCGTCGGCGAGGTCGCCGATCGCCGGTGGCGACGACGCCCCCCGGATCGCCAGCAGCAGCTGGTGCTGGCGCGGCGTCACGCCCGCCGCGCGAGCGGCGTCCTCGGAGAAGTGCAGGAAGACGCGCAGCGCGGCGCGGAAGCGGGCGAGGACGCGGTACTCGGCGTCGGTCAGCGGCTCGTCGCGGCGGCTACTCATGCATCGCGTCGGTGCGGCGGCGCTGGCTGTCGATGAGGTGGACGTTCGACGTGAGCAGCAATGCCACGACGGCGGCGATCAGCGTCGTGGGTAGCAGGTGCACGCCACCCATCTCGGTGACGACGAGCACCGAGCCGATCGGTGTCTTCGTCACACCCACGTTGCATGCGACCATCAGCGCGGCGATGAGCACGGCCGCGCTCGTGCCGGGGAACACGATGTGGCCGGCCTGCGCGAGGCAGGTGCCGATGAAGAACAGCGGGATGATGAAGCCGCCCTTCCACCCGCTCGCCAGCGTCACGGTCGACGCCAGCAGCTTCGCCAACGCCGCCAGCGCCAGCGTGTGCAGCGCGAGCGACGTCGTCGAGACGTGCCCGAGCTGATCCTCGCCGAACGTGAGCGCGTAGGGCGACATCCACGCCAGCAGCGCGAGCGCGATCCCGCCGAGCACCGGTCGCACCGACGGCGGGATGCGGCGCAGCCCGAAGCGCAGCCCCTGGTTCAGGTAGGTGAACAGCACGGCGACGATCGCGCCGACGACACCGCACGCAACGGCCCACGCAAGGTCGCCGCCGTGCACGACCTTGGTGTCGGGCAGGTCCCACACCGGCTCGAGGCCGACGCCGGTGGCGACGACGTAGATCGCGTAGCCGCTCAGCGAGCCGAGCACCGCGGGCAGCAGCGCCTCGTAGTACTCGAGGCCACGCCGGTGCAGGATCTCGAGCGCGAACACCGCGGCACCGAGCGGTGCGCCGAACAGCACGGTGAAGCCGGCGGCCATGCCGGTGATCGTCACCGTGCGAAGCCCGGCGGCGTCGAGCCCGAACCGGTTGGCGGTGTAGGACCCGACGGTGCCGGTGGTCTGCACGAGCGGCGCCTCGGGACCGAGTCCGCCGCCCGACGCGATGCAGAGGAGCGAGATCGGGATCAGCGAGGGGAGGCGCCGCATGTCCTCGGCGCCACCGGACACGTGGATGTTGTCGACGAGCAGCTCGACGTCGCCCGTCGAGCCGAGCACGCGCGTGAGCACGGCGACCGCGACGCCGGCGCCGACGAGGATGAGCCCGTGCGGCACGAGGCCGGAGTGCGTCGGCCACAGCGCCTTCTGGGCGAGGTGCAGCAGGCCGATGTAGGCGGCGCCGATGAGCCCGCCGGCCAGGCCGGCGACGACGACGATGCCGAACAGCCGGGCGGTGGGATCCGAGAAGCGGGTCCGCAACGCCGCCCGCCGACTCCGCGCGCGCGCCAGCTGAGGGGAGGAGGACATCGCTCATATCGTAGAACGACATGATCCGCGACCGCACCTTCAGGTGCGCGAGCCACAGTGAATCGTCTCACGATGTTTTGGGCAGGACGAGGTCGTGGTGTCTGCCCACACACCGCCGCAGCGGTTGCTGCTGCTCTCGGTGCTTGCCGCGGGCCTCGGGCTCGCCGGTGGCGTCGCGGCGTGGGCGCTGATCCGCCTCATCGCCCTGCTGACCAACGTGCTGCTCTTCCAACGCGTCGCGTGGGAGCTCCCGGACTTCTCGACGCTGCACCGCGGCCCGTGGATCGTCGTGGTGGCGATGGCCAGCGGCCTCGTCATCGCGCTGATGGCGCGCTGGTCGCCGGAGATCCGCGGCCATGGCATCCCCGAGGCGATGGAGGCGGTCCTCACCAAGCAGAGCAAGGTGCGGCCGCGGACGGCCATCGCCAAGCCGCTGTCGGCAGCCGTCGCCATCGGCGCCGGCGGCCCGTTCGGTGCCGAGGGGCCGATCATCGTCACCGGTGGCGCGCTCGGCTCCCTCATCGGCCAAGTGGTCCCGGTGTCGCCGTCGGAGCGCAAGATCCTGCTCGCGTGCGGCGCGGCGGCGGGGATGACGGCGACGTTCGGCACGCCGCTCGCCGCGGTCGTGCTCGTCATCGAGCTGCTGCTGTTCGAGTTCTCGGCGCGCGCGTTCGTGCCGCTGGTGGTGTCGACCGCCCTCGCCGGCGGCGTTCACTCGGCGATCTTCGGCACCGGCCCGCTGTTCGCGGTGCCGGCGCACGACTACCACGGCCTCGACAAGCTCGCGTACTTCGCCGTGCTCGGGCTGCTGTGCGGCCTGCTCGCCGTCGTCATCACCAAGGGCCTGTTCCTCGTCGAGAGCGGCTACCGGCGTCTCCCGCTCTCGCCGTTCTGGCATCCGGTGATCGGCGCGGTCGGCTTCGCGCTCCTCGGGTTGTGGCAGCCGCGGGCGCTCGGCGTCGGCTACGACGCGATCAGCGACGTGCTGATCGGCAAGATCGCGCTCGGCGGGTTGATCGCCCTCGCCATCGCCAAGCTCGGCGCGTGGTGGCTAGCGCTCGCGTCGGGGACCTCCGGTGGGACGTTGGCGCCGGTGCTGCTGATCAGCGGCGCGTTCGGCAGCATCTTCGGCACCGGCGTCGAGCACGTCGCCCCCGGCGCGCACATCGCACCCGGGGCCTTCGCGCTCGTCGCGATGGCCGCGACGTTCGGCGCGTCGATCGGCGCCACGTTCGCCTCGATCGTCTTCTTGTTCGAGCTGACGCGCGACTACCAGATCATCCTTCCGCTGATGCTCGCGAGCGTCATCGCGCAAGCGGTCGCCGGGGCCCTCCTGCGCGACAACCTGATGACCGACAAGCTGACGCGGCGCGGCGTGCGCGTCGAGTCCGACTACGCCGTCGACGTGCTGGCGGCGATGAGCGTGCGCGACGTGATGACGCGCGCGGTCGAGACGCTCGACCACCGTGCCACGCTCGGCGAGGCGCGTCGGCGGCTCGAGGGCGCACGGCACGGCGCCTACCCGATCGTTGACGACGACGGTCGCTGCCTCGCCATCATCGCCCGTGAAGACGTGCTGCAGAGCACCGGCGCCGAGGACGATCGGGCGCTCGACTCAGCGAGCACCGACGTCGTGACCGTCGCACCCGGTGACAGCGTCCTCGCGGCGTCGCGGCTGCTGATCGGCGAGGGCATCGGGCACCTGCCGGTCGTCGACCACGACCGACTGGTCGGCATCTGCACCCGCACCGACGTCCTGCAAGCGCGCCAGCGCCGCTTCGAGGACGAAGCCCGTCAGCCCGGCTGGCACCCCCACACCAACGGCGGTGCCCAGCCGAGGCGCCGCGCTTCGCACGAGGAGGCACCGATGCACGGTCCCGTCCACCACTACCTCGTGCTGGCCAACCAGACGCTCGGCAGCCCCGCGCTCGAGGCGGCGATCGCCGAGCGCACCGCTGTCGGGCCGAGCCGCTTCCACGTCGTCGTGCCAGCGACACCGGCGCACGACCTCTACGCGAGCGTGATGTCGGCGCTCGAGGGCGAGCCGCGCGACGACGATCAGGCGCGCGCCGATGCTGCGGCCCGCCTGGCGGCGTCGCTGCGCGCGATCGAGGCGACCGGTGCGCGCGCCGACGGCGAGATCGGGGATCCCGACCCGGTCGTCGCCGTCGGGGACGTGCTCGCCCGGCAGCACTTCGACGAGATCATCGTGTCGACGCTGCCGCACGCGGTGTCGAGGTGGTTGCGCCTCGACCTGCCGGCGAAGGTCAACCGGACCTTCGCCGTGCCGGTGACGCACGTCGTCGCGGAGCCCGAGACGCCGCCCGCAGACGCAGCCGTCCGCCGAGGACCATCGGCCGCTGGTACAGGCCGGCGGGGAGGCGTGCCAGGAGGTCGATCACCTTGGCGTCGGGACCGACCAGCACCCGGCGCTTGTCCTTCTTCACCGCGGCGATGATCTGGCGCGCTGCCTGCTCCGGCGTGGTGCGGGCGATCTTGTCGAAGCCGGACGCCAGCTCGGGGTCGTCGGTGCGGGCGTTGCGGGCGATGTTCGTGCGCACGCCGCCGGGATGGACCGTCGTCGCCGACACCGGGCTGCGGGCGATGTCGAGCTCGGTGCGCAGCGCGTCGGTGAAGCCGCGCACACCGAACTTCGCCGTGTTGTACGCCGACTGGCTCGGGATGCTCATCAAGCCGAACACGCTCGAGATGTTCACGACGTGACCTTCACCGGCGCGCTCGAGGTGGGGGAGGAACGCCTTGGTGCCGTTGAGCACGCCGCCGAGGTTGATGCCGAGCAGCCAGTCCATGTCGTCGAACGACATGGCGGTGACGTCGGCGGCCAGCGCCACGCCGGCGTTGTTCACGATGACGTTGACGCGGCCGTGCTCGGCGACGACCGCGTCGGCCCACGCGAGGACGGCGGCGCGATCGGCGACGTCGACGCGCTGCGACGTCACCTTGACGCCGAAGCCCTCGCACTGCGACACCGTCTCGGCCAGGCCGACCTCGTCGACGTCGCTCAACGCCAAGTGGCAGCCCTCCGCCGCGAGCTGGGCGGCGAGCGCGCGCCCGATGCCCGAGCCGGCGCCGGTGATGGCGGCGACGCGTCCGCGCAGGTCCTTCATCCCACGAGCTCCTTCTGGTCCGTCACGTCGACATCGATGGCGCCGCTCGGCGCCGGGTTGGTGAACCGCATGGCGTCGTCCTCGACGCCGCGCAGGCGCAGGGCGCGGAAGTCGCGCAGGTAGCTCTGGTGCACCTGCCACGGGAACCGGTCGCCCGACCGCGGGAACTTGTCGGCGCTGCGCTGCACGTAGCCCGACGTCAGGTCGAGGAACGGGCGGCCGGTGACCGCCGGGTCGGCGTTGACCGGCGTCGCCTGGCGCATGCCCGTCGCGCGCAGGTGGTTCAGCAGCTTCGCCACCTGATCGCAGGTGAGCTCGGCCTTCAGCGTCCACGACGCGTTGACGTAGCCGAACGCGAACGCCAGGTTCGGCACGCCCTCCATCATCATCCCCTTGTAGGTGAGGCGGTCGGCGGCGACGACCGGCTCGCCGTCGACGGTCACGTCGATGCCGCCGAGGAAGAGCAGCTCGAGGCCCGTGGCCGTCACGACGACGTCGGCCTCGAGCTCGCGACCTGATGCGAGCCGGATCCCGGTCTCGGTGAACGTGTCGATCGTGTCGGTGACGACCGATGCGCGGCCGTCGCTGATCGCACGGAAGAGATCACCGTCGGGAACGACGCACAGCCGCTGGTCCCACGGGTCGTACTTCGGCGTGAAGTGGGTGTCGATGTCGTAGTCGGGCGGCAGCATGCGCTCGACGCCGCGGCGCAGCGCGCGCTTCATGAGGTTCGGCCGTCGCCGGCTGAGCTGGTACGACCCCTGGGTCAGGAGCGCGAGCGCCCACCGGACGATGGTCGTGGCCCACCGCTTCGGCAGGAACCGCGCCAGGCGTGCCACCGGGCTCGAGGCCGGCATCGACGCGATGTAGCTGGGCGAGCGCTGCAGCATCGTCACGTGCGCGGCCCGTTCGGCGAGCGCGGGCACGAGCGTGATGGCGGTGGCGCCGCTGCCGATGACGACGACGCGCTGACCGGTGTGGTCGAAGTCGTCCGGCCAGTGCTGCGGGTGCACGAGCAGGCCCCGGTAGCCGTCCATCCCCGGGAAGTCCGGCAGGTGGCCGCGGTCGTAGCGGTAGTAGCCGGTGCACGAGAACAGGAAGCCGCACGTCAGCGCGAAGCGCTCCCCGGTGTCGGTGCGCTCACCGGTCACGCGCCAGCAGGCGTCGGCCGTCGACCACGCCGCGCTGGTGAGCCGGTGGCCGAAGCGGATGTGCTCGAACGTGCCGTCGTCGCGCGCGGTCTGCTCGACGTAGTCGCGGATGTCGTCGCCGTCGGCGATCGTCTTGGCGCCGTCCCACGGGTTGAACGAGTAGCCGAGCGTGAACATGTCGCTGTCGGAGCGGACGCCGGGGTACCGGAACAGGTCCCACGTGCCGCCGATGCGCTCGCGCGCCTCGACGATGGCGATGCGGACGCCCGGCACCTTCGTCGTGAGGTGGTGCGCGGCGGCGATGCCGGAGATGCCGGCGCCGACGATGAGGACGTCGACGTGCTCGACGTCGACCGCGGCGCTCACGAGGCGCCCACGCCGACGAGCCGGTCGTTGAGCGTGCCCGCGTCACCGAACAGCTTGTCGCGCCACTCGTCGAGCAGCGCCGTCGTGTCGCGGTCGTCGGGGTGGAAGTCGGCGCGCTCGAAGTCCTTCAGCAGCTGCCACGTCTCACGCGAGAACAGCTTCGACCGCCGCATCTCCCGCAGGTCGCGGCGGAAGCGACGGCGCGCGGTGCGGTCGACGAGCGCGGACGCACCGGCCTGCAGCAGGAGGCCGCCGACGAGACCGAAGCGCATGAGCCGCATCGTCCACCGGCGCAGCGTCTCGCTGCCACCGACCGTCCGGTACACGTCGAAGGCGACGGCCTTGTGCTCCGACTCCTCGAGCGCGTGCCACAGGAAGAGGTCGCGCACGGCGCCGTCGCCGAGCAGCGCGCGCGTCTCGGGGTCGTCGAGGATGCGCTCGGCGAGCAGCGCGGTCACGTGCTCGAGCGCCACGGTGGCGGCGAGGTTGGCGATCGGCGGTGCGATGCGCTCGCGCAGCTCCATGCCGCGGCGCGACCACTTGGCGATCGTGTGCGCGGGGTAGCCGAGCTCGTCGAGCCGGTCGTTGAGCACGCGGTGCTCCCGACCGTGCATCGCCTCCTGGCCGATGAAGCCGGCGACCTGGCGCTTGAGCGCGGGGTCCTCGACGCGGTCGCGGTGGTGGCGGACGGAGCGCACGAAGAAGTCCTCGCCGTCCGGGAACACCGCCGACATCGACGCCCACAGGTGGCTCATGACCGCGTTGCCGTCGCCGGCGAAGTGCTTGGGGACGGCGGCGACGGACTCGTCGAAGGACATGCGCCGCGTCGGCACCCGACGTTCGGTGCTGCCGGTAGTCGTCATGTGGTCTAAAGTAACGACTGTTCATTTCCTCTTGCAAGGCGAAAGGGTGCAGATGGGACGGGTGGCCGGGCTGACCCCGGAGGACACGAGGGCCCGGGTGCTCGACGCGGCCGCGGCCGTGTTCGCCGAGCAGGGCTTCGAGGGCGCCCGCGTCGCCGCCATCGCCAAGCGGGCCGGGCTCTCGGTCGGCGCCATCTACAACCACTGGGACTCGAAGGCCGAGCTGCTCGCCGCCGTGGTCGAGCGCCACAGCGCCGACGAGCTCACGTCGCTGCTGACCGGCGCCGAGGCCACCGGCGTGCTCGACATCGTCGCCGCCCTCGGGTCGCACCTCGACGAGCGCCCGCCGGTCGCGCCGCTGCTCGCCGAGGTGATCCTCGCCTCCCGCCGCGACCCCGACGCCGCCCGGGTGCTCGTGCGCGAGGTGCTCGCGCAGGAGTCGTTGCTCGCCGACCTGCTGCGGTTCGGCCAGTCCGCCGGGGAGGTCGTCCCCGACGCCGATCCCGCGGTCGTCGCCCGCTACTGCCTGATGCTCGGGCTCGGCTCGCTGCTCGTGCGCGCCATGGAGCTCCCGTCGACGGATCCCGACGCGTGGCGCGCCTTCATCGACCGACTGGTCGACGGGTTCCGCGCCGTGCCGTCGACGTAGCGATCGCTACGCGAGCACGAACCCCTTGTAGCCGGCGGCGGTGAGCTCCGCGCACTGCTCCATGTAGACGGTGAGACCACCGGCGTACGGCATGTACGTGCGCGTCTTGCCCGGCACGTTGGCGCCGAGGTACCAGGAGTTGCACGTGTCGTGCACCTGGATCGGCGTCGCGTGCGTGATCAGGTGATCAGCCCACTCGTCCTGCGCGCCTGCATCGGCCTCGATCGTGCGCAGCTCGTTGTCGCGCAGGTGCGAGATGCACTCGGTGATCCACTCGACGTGGTGCTCGATCGACGTGACCATGTTCGTGAGCACCGACGGGCTGCCCGGTCCGGTCACGGTGAACAGGTTCGGGAAGCCGGCGACCTGGAGACCGAGGTACGCGCGCGGCGACTCCTTCCACTCCGCCGCGAGCCGGCGGTCGTCGCGGCCGCGGATGTCGATGCGCGACAGCGATCCGGTCATGGCGTCGAAGCCGGTGGCGTAGACGATGACATCGACCTCGATCAGCTCGTCGTCGAGCTGGATGCCCTGCGGCACCACCTTCTCGATCGGGTGCTTGCGCAGGTTGACGAGCCGCACGTTGTCGCGGTTGTACGTGGGGTAGTAGCCCTCGTCGATGATGATGCGCTTGCAGCCGAACGGGTAGTGCGGGACGAGGTCCTCCGCCGTCTCGGGATCGTGCACGATGCGCTTGATCGCCTCGCCGTACAGGCGGACGGCGGCCCGGTTGGCCTCGATGTCGGTGCGCACGTCGTTCCACACGAACGCGGCGAGCACGCCGAGCGCGTCGACGCGCTGCAGCTGCTCCTCCCACGGCGTGTCGAGGATGTTCGGCAGCTCGATCTGACCCTGGAACACCGCGCCGAAGCGCGCCGAGCCGATCGGCGACTCCCACTGCGCCTTGCGGATCTCGGGGTACTCGGCCTTGAGGGCGGCGAGCTCGCCGTCGTTGAGCTTCCGGTTCGGCGACGGCAGCGAGTACGCCGCCGACCGCTGCAGCACGGTGAGGTGCGCGGCCTGGGCGGCGATCACCGGGATCGACTGCACGCCCGAGGAGCCGGTGCCGACGACGGCGACCCGCTTGCCGGTGAAGTCGTAGCCCTCCTTCGGGAAGCGGTTGGTGAACAGCGTGTCGCCCGAGAACGAGCGCAGCCCGTCGATGGCCGGCTCGATCGGCGCCGAGAGGCAGCCGGTGGCGGCGATGACGTACTTCGACACGACGCGCTCGCCGGTGCTCGTCTCCACGGCCCACGTCGCGCTCGCGTCGTCGTAGGTCATGGCGGTGACCGCGGTCTCGAGCTGGATGTCGCGGCGGAGGTCGAGGCGATCGGCGACGAAGTTGAGGTAGCGCTCGATCTCGCCCTGGGCCGGCATCAGCTCGGTCCAGTCCCACTCCTGCTCGAGCTCGGCGAACTTCGTGAACATGTACTCGCAGCTCTGGATGTCGACGCGGGCGCCCGGATAGCGGTTCCAGAACCACGTGCCGCCGACGCCGTCGCCCTTCTCGTACGCCCGGGCGGTGAAGCCCGCTTCGCGCAGCTTGTGGATGGCGTAGAGGCCGGCGAACCCGGCGCCGATCACGACGACGTCGAAGTCGGTGTCCATGTCCTCAACTTAACGTTCGCTCAGTGACTGGCGCAGCGATCTCGTGATCGACAGGTAGACGACGCTCCAGGTGGCGGCGATGGCGGCGAGCACCACTGTCACGACGCGAGGCCCGAACGCCGAGGACGCCACACCCGCGAAGACGAAGGACGCGCTCATCGTCAGCGTCACGAGGGCGAAGTCGCCGGCGAAGACCCGGCCGCGGAACTCGTCGGCGGTCACGAGCTGGAGGCCGAAGTTCGACATCGTCCACTGCGCACCGCCGCCGAGGTGGGCGAGCAGGACGCCGGCCGCCGCCAGCGCGATCGACGGCGATGTCGCGACGATGAGGTAGCCGAGCCCGTAGACGAGGCCGGCGGTGCCGCACGCCATGAGCACACCCGGCACGTCGGCGCTCAGCCGCCGGCGCGCGATCACCGGTCCGACGAGTGCGCCGACGCCGCGCGCCGCCAGCAGGAGGCCGATCCCGGCGTCGCCGGCGTGGAACTCGTGCTTGGCGTACACGGCGAGCAGGCCGACGACACCGCCCGCCAGTCCCACGCCGCTCTTCGAGCACAGCAGCAGCAGCACCTCGCGGCGCGACCGCGCGTATGCCACCGCGTCGCGCATGTCGCGCAGGGGACGGATGCGCGGCGGCGGCCCCGTGGTGTGGTCGTGCGGGGTGCTGAGCGGCCGCCGGATCAGGCCGATGAAGACGGCGGCGGCGACGAAGGTGAGCGCGTCGGCGACGAACGACGCCGAGCGGCCGAACGCGACCGTGAACGCGCCACCGACGGCGGCGCCGACGGCGAGCATCGCGCCCCACACCGAGCCGAGCAGCGCGTTGGCGGTGCCGAGGTCCTCGGGCTCGACGAGGTTGGGGATCGCCGGGAAAG
>JADMIO011107765.1_pt1 | contig 36187 bp, 30 predicted proteins | sample 8958161 | NCBI WGS metagenome assembly JADMIO01 (sample SAMN16585339, study PRJNA669376) | soil metagenome | isolation source: Crop rotation soil | place: USA: Cullars Rotation, Alabama | collected 2011
ATCGAGCCTTTCCAAATGTACGAGCCGGAGCCGGGCAGGCAGGAGGCCCGCGTCAAAGACCTGCACAGGGAGGCAGAGACACGGCTTCGTGAAGCGGGGTTGGATGTTAAGTCCGTCATCAAGGAAGGCGACCCGAAGCACGTGCTGACCCAAACGGCCGAGACGCTGAAAGCCGACTGCCTCTTCCTGGGAGCCAGGGGTTATTCATTCCTCGAAAGGTTCCTCATCGGCAGCGTGTCGTCGGCCGTGGCGGCGCGGGCACACTGTTCGGTAGAAGTGATGCGGGAGGCGCGGGACTAGCTTCCCCGTCTCGCGGGCCGGTCGTGTCACTCAGCCGTTGCGGCCGCAACGGTGCGGTGACGACCTTGCGCTTCTAGTTATTCCAGTGGAAACGCCGAAGGTGTCGCACGCAATTCTCAACGGCAGAGAGTGTGAGTTCGAGCGCGGAGTCTCGATTCTGGAGGCGTTGCGCGCGCGGGCCATGATCGAGATCGCGCACCCCGACCACCGCGCACGTCTGGAGCACGAGGCGCAGGGGCGCTTCAAATTGTTTCGTGATTAATCCACGTCAGCGGCAGTCGAAGGCGTGACGCTCGTCGGCCGTGTCCATGAGGGCCACGGACGGAATCGTAGTCTCGGCGAACTCTTCGGCCGTGCCGAAGAAGCAGACCTCGCCGTCCTGTAAGAAGAGCACTTTCAGGTCCGGTGCCTGAGCGCCTCGCGCCTCGCGCACGACGTAGCCGCCCGCTTCCTTCACGGCGCGGTGCGCGGCGAGGTACGGAATCTGGTGCATCTGCTTGGTGACGAAAAGCGAGGAGGTGTGGTAGGCGTCGCGCGCGAGGATGACGAGGTCTAGCACCTGCCCCTCGTTGATCGGGTCTAGCCCGGCGGAAGGGTTGCAGGATTCATCAGCCGGGCCGGCTTGGCGATTGCATTTCCGGGTGTGAAGAGAGGTGAAGACTCGTGACTACCAACCAGACTGCGATCAATGGGGCATTAAAGGTACTGATTGAGGCTTTACGTTGAGGGCGAACAGGCGCTGCTCCGCTCATCCCAGTTCTTCGTAATCCTGCCTGTCCTTAATAAGCACATTTATGTGCGGGAGTTGTGGGAGGCTCACGTTGAGATTATTCATTTCTAACCCTGCGCTTTTTTGACCTGCAGTTAAAGATAAAACCCGCAGCCAGACGAAGAGTTCGCTCATCGACGGACGCTTTCGTAGCGGTAGATCCCTGAGGGCCATGTAACGTCGGACTGCCAGGTCAATAAAATCTTCACTAAGGTTAGAATACTCGCGGAGTCTTTTTCGGACGGCCAGTCGGACCAGTGATTCACTGAAATCAATGTGGTGGTAAACGCACCGCCTTAAAAAAGGCTCCGGTAGTTGGCGCTCGCCGTTCGACGTAATAAACACGATGGGCCGACGGTCTTTGGTCGCGGCCACCTCCTCGCCGGTCTCGGCCACTACGAACTCCATCTTGTCCAACTCATGTAATAAATCGTTCGGGAAGTCGCGCGGGGCTTTGTCGATCTCGTCGATGAGAACGACACGCGGTAACGGGGACACGAAGGCATTCCAGAGGACGCGCTTCTCGACGTAGTCAGACTTGTTCAGTGGCTTGGAGTCTGGTGGGTTCGCTCTGCTCCTGACCGTGGCATCGTGGAAATACCTGACAGTGTCGAAAAAGTAGAGTAGATCGTTCGCGCTGCTGTCGGATTTAACTTGAAAATGGAGGACAGGTTCTATCCCCAATTTGTACGCCGTGTAGTACGCGGCTTGTGTCTTCCCGGTGCCTGGCTCGCCTGTAAGTAAGAGAGGTTCGCCGACGGCAATCGCAGTATTGATGGCAAGCTCTAGCCTCTCACCCGGAACGAAGAGTGCCGCGTCTTCTTGAAAAGAATTTTTGAACGTCGCGCTGGGGCGGTTTAGCAACTGCTCTCGCTCTGGGGTTGCGTCACTGTCGTATTTGACGAAATAGAAAAGTTGATTTTGTCCCATCACGCCTCCCAGGTTTAGTTGTAATCATAGTCTGATTCGCCCGCAGACGTGCCGTGGGCTGGCGCGTCTGCGGTCAAATCCCACGCGAGTTCATCCAGCGCCTTGATTTCTTCGAGCACCCCCTCGTATGACCCGCCCGTCCTCGTTATGATGCGGTTCAGCAGTTCCTCTCGACGGTCGCTCGGCCAGCGGATATTATGAGAGCGTAGGAACTCGACCAAATCACTCCGCTCCACGGACTTCATCTCTTCGAGAAGGTGAAAGCTGATGTTTTCGAATTCGATCTCGTTCAGCCTCTCCCGCTCAAGGACTGCCCACTTAAAGGTCTCCGGCTTTCGGACCATGAAAGAGAACCCCGTTAGACCGTAAACATTGTCAGGTAGGATCCCGGCAAAGTTGTGGTCCAACCATTCGAGGTACCAGCGTAACATCCCCAGGCTGAAATTCATCTCCGGCGTGATCGGCGGGTGTTGCAGGTAGAGAATAATCTGCCGCTTTCCGCCGCTGGAGATGGCGTCAATCTTGGCCGGCAACTCCTCAAGGTCGCATATGCCGAATGCCTGCGCCAGCATATCGCCCACCGAGCGAGAGAAGTTGTAGTACTCGATGGGCCAACTCGGTCGGATCGGGATGACCTTGAAGTCAGGTAAATCGGAGGGAAGTTCAGCCTCTATGCGCTGATAGAATTGTTGTAACCCCTGACCTTCTCGCCCGTACCACACGTAGGCGAGAGACCGCTGGTGCCGACCCTGAATCAGCCTCCTCGTTTGGTACAGTACTTGGCTGAACTGATGAACGCGATTAAGCCTGTGGCGCCATTGTAAGTCCCTTTCATCTTTACTGGCGGAGGGGGGCGGAGTAAAGCTCCATTTTAGGTAACGGGAGTGAAGGACTGGCGTCAGCCACCGTAGGTCCCGGAAGGTTAGATCCAAATCAACCATGTTCGCGCGGATCGAAGATACGGCCTCGTGTGGCGATAAGCCGTCGAGCAGTGTGCCCTTCAAAAAGGCCAGGGCTTGCTTTTGCGCTGCCTCGCGGTATGCGGTGGTGCAGTTAGTGACCACTGCGGGTATAACTTCAGACAGCTGCCTGCCCACCCCGAGCAGCCCGCCGGCATCGCCCAGGCAGCAGTTGATGTAAGCCAATAAAGGGGTGTTATCTCCCAACCTTCTGATGGCGGAGGCGAAGTCCGCCGCAGGCACAAGTTTCTCCCGCAACTGCGGCTCGCCCGGGGGACGATCTCCCTTTGAGATTGCGGATGTGAAAACCAGTTCCGACGAGTTGAAATCACCCATGCCGTGACCGTAGTAATAAATTATGTGGGGCTGGAAATTTCTTAGCTCGTTGAGTGTCTCTTCCCATGTTGTAACCCATCGGAGATGCCTCCCCTGCTTGTGGAGATGGTTAGCCCCCGAGAGCCGCTCCTCCAACTCCGCCACGTGCTGATCGGGTATCGTCTCCTGCCAATTGGGTGCCTTCGGTGTGATGACAAGGATTTTGGGGGAGGGCGGAAGGGTGTAATCCTTGCAATCGGAAGCGGCGGCCGACAGCGACACGGACCAGCCGCTGGTCGAAAGAAAAATCCCCCCGTCGGCTATGAGAGACCACGGCAGACGCATAATGTGCTCGTCGTCGGTCACTACCCGCAGGTCAATATTTTCGCCTCTCAGGCGACGAAGTTCTCGGCCACTCAGAACCTTAAAGGTCTCGGAAAATAGGTGGTGCCCGACATCCAACTGCCCCCGCTCGTTTGTGAGTAGGTCGGGCCTGGTAAGATCAAAGGCAAGAAACTTTCCGAGCACGTCCTGAAGCGTCGGTTTCTGATCTCCGTACGCCAACCGGGCAGATGGGTGCAAGTTAAGTCCGTCAAGGGCGTACTCCTGCTGCTTGTTGAAGACCGTCAGGCTGCCGTAAACCGAATTATCCCTCCGCCTGAGAGTAAGGAATATCTTTTTCGCGGCGCGGGGTGTGTAGTTGCGACTCATGTCAGTTTGTAAGTTAAGCCGGCTATTCATTGAGACTGATACTTCTTGTGTATGCGGTAGCCAGAGCTGTCACGCTCTCCCTTCTGGTAGGGGAAGTAAATAAGCATTTCAAAAGATCCAGAAAGCAGCCTCGCCCATAGTCTAAGCGCAGGGTTGCGCCTGAAGCGTTGCACTATAGCAGTTTGAGTACGGCGCAACCGTTCCTCGAATGATAGTCTGCCACCTGCACTAACTCTGCCCTTACTTCGGGACCTGAATGAGGCGCTGATCTGCGGCGCGAGGCGCAGCAGTATGCGTTTACCTTCAGAAGTGTCAGGGAGCGCCCGCAGTGGTACGTGCTTGCCACCCCCGACGGAAGTCTCGCCCGGCAGCCCGAGGTGAGAGAACTCCGATTTGATGTGGTCCGAGAGCGGCGTCAGAAGCAGTCTGTCAATGTGCGTGAGCGCTTCGTCGGGGTCTAACTCCAGCCGCACACGCTCTCGCGCCCACTCCCACGCCAGGTGCCTCAGGCTATGGCGCTCGGAAGGTTCGGCAGACTCGATTTGCCTGATTATGTATCTGAGTATCTGGTCCTGTTCGTCAACGGACAGTCTGGAGGAGAAGCCTGAGCGGAGAACGCTCAGCACATCCAGGGAAAAGCGTAGCCCCGACACGTCCCAGGTGGAGCAGGGTAGCCGGAACAGGGTTTCGATGCGCTGGGGTGGTAAGCTCGGCGCGAAATTCTGACGGAGTCGATCAGCAAGCCCCAGGGGGAGGGGCTGCATCATGGAACAGGCTTGAGCCCACGTCAGGGCTTCGCCCAGAATCCACTCCGTGTATACATCCAATTGATTCGGGGGGGCTGCCACTATTTTGGGCCGGGTCGGGCCGGAAGCCGCTACGGAAGATGGCCTGCCCGAGAGTAACATCTCCACGGCAAGTTGTACTCCGGAGGCCGTGGCCGGGAAGAGCGGGAGTCCGAAACTTGCTACAAGCTCGGCGCTTTCATCCCAGAAGAGTGGGTCCCTCAAATCCATCCAAGCCACAAGCGGCCGGCGCGCAAGGGAGCGTAGAGCATGAGCGTCGCGCCAACTGTTCAACTGCTTCCCGTCACTGAAAATCAATAAAAGAGTGTCTTCAGCCAAGCCCTCCAGATCTTCCGCCGTACTACCTTCCACATCGCTTGTCCAAAACTTATCTGGAACGCCGAAGAAGCGTCCGAGGCGTACGGTCACCCCTCGACGGGCCAAGCCTTCGGTGAGTTGGGAGGCGCTTTGATTCCACACGAGTGGCTCGGAATAGGCGTCTTCCAGGACGAGGACGGACCGGATCCGTTTGACGCGTTCGTAGATTAACACCGGCAATCCCCCGCCGCGGCTGGTCGCGTTAATAGAGGCATTCAGGTCGAGGCACTTGCGGCGTTCCGCCTCAAAGATGTAATTGAAGCGCCGCGCGACGCCGTCCAAACTTTCGTCGTCCAGATACAGAACCGTCTGCCCGCCTACCTCTTGCGGGGAGAACAGTCGCGGCTTTTTAGGGTCGAATTTTGGGGGCTCGGGGCGGGGCCGATACCCGAGCAACACCAGTAACTCACCGAGAACTACGGCGACGAGGAAAGAGCCGAGGAAAGAGCCGAGGAAGAGAAATGACAAAACAATAAGCAGGGAGGACAAAGGATGTACATCACAGTCGGGGCATGGGAGCGGTGGGGTCGGCGTCGGAGTCGGACCTCTGTTGCTGTTATCTTGCCGTATTACTATAGAAGAGCCTGAACCAGATTGGCCGAAAATGAGTTTAACTAACAAGTAGGTTGTAAACGCAAGAGTAATAAGCAGGATCAGGACGAAGAATATTTCAGATAACACCCGCAGCAATGAGAGCAACGGCTTCGCCGCGGCTTCGATTTTGCGCCTTATAAAATAATAGGCTTTAACCACTCTATCTTTGAAATCAAGGCGGGTCTGGGAGGCGGCCTGCGCTGTGCCGGTCTCGTATTTAGCTCTCAGCTCATTAAGGCAGAGATTGACCTCGGCCGGAGAGTACTTGCCGGATAGTGGAAGACGCCGCGAGAAGAATTGGTCGAATCTCCTGTTAAAGATGTCCTCCTGCTCCTGATTCTTAACCAAAAGCGCTGAAAGGACGCCCCGCAGCCTCTCCAGAGTCCAAGGCCCTCCGGTTCGAAGCACCCGCGTGATGCGATCATAATCGCTAATGCCCACCGTCAAGCCGTCAGTGCTTAGGGTGATGAGGAACGGTGATAACGGAAAATCATTCATGATCTTCTGTTCGTGACCATGGGGCGTGTGGCTATGATAAACGGTCAAGTGATCCGCCCCGCAATTCATAAGGGCTGAGAGTGGCTATGATGAACTGCCGGGAACTTGCCGTTCCCACAGAACCCGCGGCCCATTAGAAGTCCATTGGGTCAGGCCAACATTCGCGCCAGACCTACCGGCTGAAGCGACGCGCACGTAAGTGGGCTTCGATAAGACCGTGAACGAGTTGTCAATAAGCTGGTCGTACCAAGTTAAAAGTGATGAGTCATTCTTCCTCGGCAGCTCAATCACGTTGGCCCAGGTGCCGGAGTTGACATACACGCCTTCCGCGAACTCGGCCTTGAGGGCCTCGTGCGTGTGCCCGAAGACGACTACCTTTATTCGCCCACGGAGACAACTTCGCCCTCCCCTGGCCGCCGGGTCCTCCGTACGGTCTTGCTCGTAATAACCCGCGGAGCCCTCGTCAAAAGCGAAACGATTGAGACCCCTTAGTGCGAGGGAAGTGAATTTCCGCTTCAAGGCATTAGTGTCGAGGCCGAGAGTCTGAGCCACTGGTGAATCCGACGCAGCTCTTGAGTTCAAAAAGCGTTCGATGACCGTCGCGTCTGACCAGCCAGCGTCAAGTTCAGGGACCCACGCTTCGTAGTAATCCGGCGCGCCTGTGTTCGGCCCCGCGATTGAAACGGGGGGGCCGGCCCCTAGCTGCGGGCCGAGCAGCTTGCCCCTCAATTTCGCCAGGAAACCATTTTGCAAAGCCTTTAAGAAGATGACGGCACCTTGGGGCAAGGCGCGGCTGACCATCTGCGGCCTGAGTGCCAGGAGGAGGAGAGGAACTGCCGGCACCTCAGGCTTGAGCAGATCGACGAACCTGTAATGCTCCTTAAATGAATTCATCACGCTATAAACCAGTTCAGTGCCGGGCGGGTAAGAGAAGTCCTGCGTCCCGATCTCTACGTCCCTGAAAATTGCGTCGTAGTCGATAGCGTTCCACATGTCCCCGCGATTACCATGCTCGACGTGAACTTGCACTCCGTTAACCGTGGGATTGTAAGTGACTCTAGAGTTGAATAGCGTGAAGCGCGAGAGACTCCCCCGGTCCCCCTTGGTTATTGCTTGGGTTAGCTGTCGCCCCACTTCGGGATATGCCAATTCGACGTCGTGATTGCCGATGAGGATCTTTAACTCCCTGCCGGGCTTTGAGACGAACTCTGCCAGCGCATCGAAAATCACCTTGTTGTTAGCAAGAACTTCCTTGATTTTATGTTCGGCCGTCGCCGCGTCGGAGTTGTCCCAGGGACGCAGTTGCAGGAAATCAATGAAGTCGCCATTGATTACTAACTCCGTGGGGCCTTCGGTGGCACCACAATACTTAAGGAAGCTGCACAGCGCGTCATCTTTCCCGGGGCCGGAGAAGATGTCGAAAGAATCATTCTTCCCTATGTGAAGATCGCTGATGATGAAGAGTGTTGACAGCACGGTTACCTGGTTTGTCCTGTAAGCTACAACGTCGCTGAAAAGTGAGTCGCGGCAGTATGGCACCGCGTTTGGCGGCTGACGCGGTGGAACGTCGAAAACCTGCGGCGGGAATGGATTATTACAAGTCCATATAGGGATATGTCAATCCTTTTATGAAGGGAAAGAACTAAGCTGGCGGTCCGTAAATGTGCATAATTGCCGGTATCGGCCTTAAACTGGGTCCAAGTACATCTTCTTTGTGGGCTGGAATCAAGTAAGAACTGTTCATAGATGCTTCCGTTTTCATATTTATTCTCCTTCTTCAGCGCATCCCTCTGCGCCTCAGCCTGCGCTCTCTCGTCGTCGGTCATCAGCCGCAAGGCTGCCTTGTCCATAGCTTCATCCGAGAACAAGTCGCCGCCGCCCCGTGTATCCGCTGCACGGTCGCGCCACCAAAGACGAAGGCGAATAGCATCGCCGAAATGATGAAGAATCCCGGGTTATGGGTGACCGCCCCTACGAACGCGACGAACACCGCCGTTGCCGACCACTTCAGGAGGAAGCCCGCTTGTGGAACTTCCTGGGCAACGTGGCGGCGGGCTCATCGCCTGTTCGTGGCGCGAGAAGAAGCCATCATTGAACATTAGTGTCGAAGAACGGTTCCTTATCTCGAACTGACATTAAATTATCTTTATCTCTCTCTGTGTTCCTCTGTGGTGAATCCGTCTCAAAAATCCAGCGGCTTCAAGTCCGGCTCGGCCCAAGCCTTTCTCGCCTCTTCCGAAAAGAGTCGCTCCTGGCTGTAGTAATCGTTGACGAGTTTCGCGTCGCCGCAGAGTTCGATCATCTCGTTGACAAGCTCGGCCGCAGGGCGCGCGCCGTCGGCGCGGTCCAGAAAGCCGCGCACGCGTTTGAGCCAGAAGAGCGTGATGGTCTCGTGGTACTTCTGGCGGTCAACGCCGTTGTGGTCCAGGAAACGGTAGAGGCCCGCGCGCAGGCGCTCCGATGCCTGCGGGACCGTGAGGCGCGAGCCGCGCAGGTAGCAGAGCGCGACGATCAGGTGCGCCGCGTGCGTGAATTCCGCAGGGGGCGTGGCGCAGCTCTCGAAGCCGCGCACGACCGCTTCCAACTCGCCCTCGCTCCCGTAAAGCTTTCTCGGACCATTCACGGCAATACTCCTTTCGACGCAAGATAAAAAGCGAGGCGGGCCAGAATCTCCGGCCCGCCTCGCTTCTAGAATTTGATCGAAACCCTTTGCTTACTTCCCGGCTGCGTTGGCGCGCGCCGTCAGCCGCGCCTTGTGGCGCGCGGCCGCGTTGCGGTGAAGCACGCCCTTCTGCACGGCCTTGTCAATGGTCGAAATCGTCTCGGGCAGCAACTCATTAATCGCGCCCGCGTCGCCTCCCGCCAGCGCCCCGCGCAGCTTCTTAATCGAGGTGCGCAGCCGCCCCTTGTTGCTGCGGTTAATGTCGCGCCGCTTCTCGTTCTGGCGCACGCGCTTCTCTGCTGATTTATGATTCGGCATTACTCAATTCTCCGTCCCTTTGCGTATCTACAATTACTATAGTTTTGCCCGGCGACTTTTCCGCCTTCGGGCGCAAAGGGGAAAGTATAGGTATCGGGGCGCGGGGTGTCAAGGCGGGCGCAAACCTCGCGTTTTCCGTACGCAACCGCATTGACACCCGCGCGCGGCCTGTAGTAGCGTCGCGCATGCAACCTATGCGAGTCAACCCGGCTCACCCTCATCGGCGCTCCCCCGATTTCTACCCACTGCAAGGAGATTTCTGCACCTTTTGAAAAAGATAGAGCTTCCACCCAGAGGTCTGGAGACGCTCTTCGGCGTCCACGACCAGAACATCAAGTACCTGGAGTCGCTCCTGGACGTGCGTATCAACGCGCGCGGGCAGGACCTGACGGTTGACGGCGACCCGAAAGACGTGGAGACGGTCGAGCGCATCCTCGAAGACTTCGCCGAACTCTTCACGGAGGGCAAGACCTTCACCGACCGCGAGCTGCGCGAAGCTTTCGCCCAGATAGCCGAAGACCGCGCCTACTCGCTCCGCGACTATTTTACAAAGGCCCGCTTCAACCCCGCCGGCAAAAAACAGGTCGCGCCGAAGTCGGCCATGCAGCGCCGCTATATAGAGTCAATTCAGGACAAAGACATCGTTTTCGGAATTGGCCCAGCCGGCACGGGCAAGTGTATAGCGTGCGATTCGTTGGTTCTCACAGATCAAGGCATGCTTGAAATACAGGCGCTTTGCTCGGACGCTGTGCCCGGTGAGTATCTTCCGGCGGATTTCCAGATTCACGGGCTGAACGGCGCGGAGTCAGTTTCACATATCTACAACGGCGGAGAGACCGAAACAGTGCGCCTGACCACGCGCTTCGGCTTTAGCATCGAAGCGACGCCGGAGCACCCGCTGTTGACGCTCGACGCGCGGGGCGGTCTGGTCTGGAAGCGTGCGGATGAGTTCAGCGCGGGCGACGTGCTGGCGCTGCAACGCGGGCAACGCATGTTCGGCCAGCAAACAGCAGTCGAGTTTGATTACGTCCCCAGCGGCCCGAACGACCGCTCGTCCAAGCGGATTAAGGTCGAGCGACTGGACGAACGGCTCGCTTATTTCATGGGCGTAATGACGGGCGACGGCTGTCTGACCTTCCGCAACCGAATCATCCTTTCGTCGAAAGACGAGTCTATCGTTAACGCCTTCTGCGAACTGGCCGCGCGGCTGGGCCTGCATGTTTTCCGCAACGGTAAAGGCCGCAGCTACGATTACATCATAGCTAGCTCGCAACTCTATCAGCTGCTTCAGCGGCTGGGCATGTCGACGGGCCGCGCCGCCACTAAAAACATCCCTCATTCGATTTTGTCCGCGCCGGAGCCTATCGTCGCGGCTTACCTGCGCGGACTGTTCGACACAGACGGGACGATAGAGAAACGCGATGGCGTAGTCTCTTTGGCTTCGGTCTCGGAGAAGCTAATTCGCCAAACGCAGATCGTTTTATTGAATTTCGGTATCGCGGCGGCGAAATCAATCAAGCGCACACGGTATCTGGGGCAGCCACACCTCTCTTACCTGCTGACGATGGCCGGGCAGGAGGCCGAGAAGTTTCACGAGTTGATCGGCTTCGCCCTCGAACGCAAGCGCGCCCGCAGGCAAACCCGGCAGCCGAACACTAACATAGACGTTATCCCTAACCTGGGCGAGCACCTGATTGCCGCCATGCAGGGCACCGTCTTCACACGCGCCGAGCACAGGCGTTTCTCAGACTATCGCCGCGAGGTGCGTCGTCCGAGTTACCATAAGCTGGAAGAACTGGTCGGCATCCTACATGCACATCAAGTGCGAAACGCGGAGCTGTCATACTTAAACGATCTACTGGACCGCCGCCTGCTCTTCCTCGAAGTCTCATCAGTCGAGCCGTCGCGCGCGCAGGTGTATGACCTGACTGTCCCCGGCACGCACTCATTCGTCGCCAACGGCTTCGTCAATCACAATACCTATCTGGCCGTGGCGATGGCCGTCCAGGCGCTCATGCAGAAGCAGGTTGACCGCATCGTGCTCGCGCGCCCGGCCGTCGAAGCGGGCGAGAAGCTAGGCTTCCTCCCCGGCGACTTGCAGGACAAGGTTGACCCTTACCTGCGGCCGCTCTACGACGCGCTCTTTGATTTGATTGACTACGAGCGCGTGTCGAAGCTCCTGGAGAAGCGCGTCATCGAAGTCGCGCCCCTGGCTTTCATGCGCGGAAGAACTTTGTCATCTGCCTTCATCATTCTGGACGAGGCGCAGAACACGACGAGCGAGCAGATGAAAATGTTCCTGACGCGCATCGGCTTCGGCTCGAAGGCCGTCATCACGGGCGACGTGACGCAGATTGACCTGCCCACCGGCAAACGCAGCGGCCTCATAGAAGCCGAGCGCGTCCTCTCCGGCGTCGAAGACATAGAGTTCATCTACTTCACCGAAAAGGATGTCGTCCGCCACCGCCTCGTCCAGATGATCATCAAGGCTTACGAAAAGCACACGAGCAAGCCACAGATTTAAGAACCCGGCCCCTGCAATAAAGAGGGTCTCGGTTGACCTATGGCCTGCGCGGCCGTAAAAATGGCAAATCGGCCTGTAGAAATAGCAAATCGGGCGCGCACATGGGTTGTCGGCGGGTGAAGACGGCTTGCGCGCCGCGAAAATTGACTTGCGCAGCGTGAAAGTTGATTTGCGCAGCGTGAAAGCTGACCTGCGCAACGTGAAAGTTAGCTTGCGCAGTGTGAAACTCGATGTGCGCGCGTGCGCAGGTGGCTGCGCAGCGTGATAGACGAGTTGCGCGAGGCGTTAGCTGCCTTGCGCGGGGTTAAAACTCGCTCGCGCGGCCTTAACCTTCACTCGCGCAGCGTTAAACTTCGCTCGCGCGGCTTGATATCTCTGAGGCGAGATGGTGATTGAGGTAGTCAACCGTCAGCGCAAGGCTCCACTGAACTGCGAGGTCTGGCGGGCGTTCGCGGAGATGGTTTTGAAAGTCGCGTCGGCTTCCGGCGCGGGTGTGACGTTGGCTTTCGTGTCGGACAGGGTGATGCGGGAGTTGAATAAGCGTTGGCGGGGGAAGCGGGGGACGACGGATGTGTTGTCGTTTCCGGCGGGGCAGGCGGAGTTTGAGAAGGTGGAAGGGGTGACGTTGGGGGATGTGGTCATCTCTGTGGAGCAGGCGGCGCGGCAGGCTGGGGAGCATGGGTTGAGTTTTGAGAATGAGGTGGAGCAGTTGATTCTGCATGGGGTGTTGCATCTGTGCGGGTATGACCATGAAATCGATGATGGCGAGATGAATCGTCTGGAACTGCGACTCCGCCGCCGACTTGGAATATAATAAGTCATCAATAATCAGTAGTCAGTAATCAGTCAAAGCCTTTGACTGATTACTGACTACTGATTACTGACTACTCTCTTATGGGTATCGAAATCGTCATTACCTGCCTGCTGCTCGTCGGGCTGACGTTCCTGGCGACCGTGGACATGGCGTTCGGCCAGTTGAGCGACGTGGGCCTGCGGCTGCTCATCACAGAGGCCGAAGAGCGCAAGAGCCGCGCGGCAGACTTCCTCAAGGAGATTCAGGAGGACCGCCCGCGCTTTCGCTTCACCATCGGGGCCGCCATCCAAATCCAGTTGGTCGCCGTCTCGGTCCTCATCACTTCGATTCTCCTGCGCTGGTTGTCCGGCATCGAACTCTTGCTCGTGGCACTCTTCACGGGCCTCATCCTCGCGGGCATCTTCCGTCAGTTGATTCCGCGCCTCATCAGCGTCAGCAACCCGGAGAAGACGCTGCTCGCGCTCCTGCCGCTGGTCAAACCTTTCTACAGGCTGCTCGCCTTTGTCGCGGACCCCTTGAACCGCAGGGCGCGCGTGCGGCGCGAGCGCGAACTGACCGTGATGCCGGAGGCGAACGAGGAGGAGGACAGCGGCGACGACATACAGGCGCTGATTGACGTGGGCGCGGAAGAGGGCATCCTCGAAGAGGAAGAGGGCGAGCTGATTCATTCCATCATCGAGTTCGGCGACACGCGCGTCAGCGAGGTGATGACGCCGCGCACCGAAATCGTCGCGCTCCCGCTGACCGCCACCGCCCGCGAGGCGCGTGACACAATCATCGAGTCGAAGTATTCGCGCCTGCCCGTCTACCGCGAGCAGATTGACAACGTGGAAGGCATCATCTACGTCCGCGACCTCTTGCAGTGTTGGCCCGAGGGCACGGAGAATGAGCAAATCGGAAAATTACTGCGCCCCGTCTACTTTGTGCCAGAAACGAAGCAGGTCGCGGACCTCCTGGAGGAGATGCAGAAGGCGCACGTACAGCTTGCGATGGTCGTTGACGAGTACGGCGGCGTGGCCGGGCTCGTGACGGTCGAGGACATTCTCGAAGAGATCGTCGGCGAGATTGAGGACGAGGACACGGCGCAGGAGGAGATTATAGAGATCGTCGAGGCGAGCGACGGTTACTATGAGGTGCTGGGCTCGACCGAGATAGGGAAGGTCGAGCGCCTCTTCGACATGGAGATTGAGGACGACGATTTTACGACCATCGCGGGACTGGTCATCAGCGAGGCGGGCTACGTGCCGCCTCAAGGCGAGCGACTCAACATACGCGGCCTCGACGTGGAAGTGCTTGAGGCGGACGACCGACGCATTAGCCGCCTGCGCCTGCGCCGCGCCGCCGAAGAGAGCAAAGCCCAGGCGGAGTGAGCTGGAGAGAGATGAGCTTTCAGGAATCAGCCGGCCGAAGCTTGCCGCAGTACTCCGCGCCTTCCGTTTGTGAGGCGTGCGGGCGTGCGTTCACCTGCGGGGCGACGCTCGCGGGCTGCTGGTGTCAGGAGATAAAGTTGAGTGATGAGGCGCGGGCAAGCTTGCGCGCGCGCTACGAGCGTTGTCTGTGCCGGGAGTGTTTGGAAAATTACGCGGAGGGTGAGAAGAAGGATGGCGAAAAAGAGGAGCAGGTATCTACAGGGGAGGCGCATTGACCCGCAACCCATCACGCGCGAGACGACGCTCGCGGATCTGGTTGACGACGCGTTCATAGCCTACAACGGTGCGCGGCTGCGCGAGGCGTGCCAGCTCTTCACGCGGAAGATGCTGGAGCCGGAGGTCACCGTCGGGCTCTCGCTCACGGGCGCGCTCACGCCCGCCGGCCTCGGCATCTCGGCGCTGATTCCCTTAATCCAGGCCGGCTTCGTTGACTGGATCATCTCCACCGGCGCGAACCTTTATCACGACGCGCACTTCGGCATCGGGCTTTCTCTCCATCAAGGCAACACGCAAATCTCCGACGTAGTGCTGCGCGAGGAAGAGGTCGTGCGTATCTACGACATCTTCTTTGACTATAGCGTGCTGCTCGACACGGACGCCTTCTTCCGCCGCCTGATCGAGGGCGAGGAGTTTCAAAGGCCGATGTCCACGGCGGAGTTTCATTACCTCTGCGGGAAATACGTGCGCGAGCGCGAGCGGAAGTTGGGCCTGGAGAATAAGTCGCTGCTGGCTGCGGCGTACGAATACGCTGTGCCAATTTACACTTCGAGTCCGGGCGACTCGTCTATCGGGATGAACGTCGCGGCCAAGGCGCTTCAGGGGAACAAGCTGAGCTTCGACCCGTCGCTCGACGTGAACGAGACGGCGGCCATCGTGCTCGCCGGCAAACGCGGCGCGATTCACGGGCGCGGGGACAAAGGGACCAGGCACGGCGGGCGCTCGGCCGTCTTCATCCTCGGCGGCGGCAGCCCCAAAAACTTCATGCTCCAGACCGAGCCGCAGATTCAGGAAGTCCTGGGCATTGACGAGCGCGGCCACGACTACTTTTTACAAGTCACGGACGCGCGTCCCGACACGGGTGGGTTGAGCGGCGCAACACCGGGAGAGGCAGTCTCGTGGGGGAAAGTTGACCCGGAGCGTTTGCCGGACGCGGTTGTGTGCTATGTTGATTCGACAGTAGCGCTGCCGATTCTCACGGCGTACGCTCTGGCGCGGCACGAGCCGCGCGAGCCGAAGCGGCTTTACGAGCGGCGCGAAGAGTTCATGGGGCTTTTACTATCGGAATATAAAAAATCCAAGCGACGATAGGAGGGCTCGAACAATGTGCCGGCTGATTTGTCAGAGATTAGGGCTGTGCGCCCTGTTCCTCTGCTGCCTCGGGGCCGTGTCCGCACGCGCCGCGCAAGGTGGCGGCGACGTTCCTTCGTTCATTCGTCCCGAGCACCGCCCGTCGGTGCGCGGTTTCTTGAGGACGAAGCCTCACCTGCGCGTGGCGACTTACGCGGACGTGGAGGACAAAGAGAGAATAAACAGTCTGAACGAGGGATACGGCGAGGCCAAGTCGCCTTACTACGCCGTCGGGGATTTCAACGGCGACGGCCGGAAGGACTTCGCCCTCGGTTTCGTCAACACGCGCCGGCCCAAACATTTCGCGGTTGCCATCTTCAACGGGCCTTTCGGCCGCGGCCGGTCGGCTCGGCCGGCCTACTACGACGAGAAGGAGTTCGGGCCGGACTCCTTTTTGCTGACGTACAGCGAAGACGGCGGACGAGCCAGCTTACAAGTGGGCATTCCCGGCGGCGACCTGACTCCGATGATAAAGCCCAGGAGGCGCGGGCGCGGGTATTACTTCACGAGTGAAATGACGCAATAGAGAGAGGTGGAAGGGGAACGAATGGGGAAAAAGATTACGGACGAACAGCCGCGCGTCTATTTTGATTGCTCGAAGTGCCCGGCCTACTGCTGTTCGGTCTACGAGCGCGTGCAGGTCTCGAAGCGCGACCTCAACCGGCTGGCGAAATATTTCGGCGTGACGCCGGAGACGGCCGAGAAGCGCTACACGAAGATCGAGCGCTCCAGCGGCGAGAGGGTGCTCCGCCGCCGCAAGGATGTCATCTTCGAGGAGACGTGCATGTTCCTCAACCAGGAAACACGCGGCTGCACTATCTACCACGCAAGGCCGGCGGTCTGCCGCACCTACCCGGATCGCGTGCGCTGCGCCTACTACGACCTCTTGCAGTTCGAGCGCAACCAGCAGGACGACCCGACCGTCCTGCCGCTCGTCCAGATCACCTTCCGCGAGGTGGAGAAGAAGACCGTCCGCGACGAGAACGGTAGCGAGAAGATTTGGGAATGGAAAGGAAAGGGATGAGGGATGAGGGATGAAATAAAAACTGTCTTTCTTTTCATTCATCCCTCATCCCTCATCCCTCATCCCTTTTTTTGGAGGTACAGCGATGCAGGAATTTCTTTCGAGAATGATTGGGCGCAAGATAGATATTTTCTGCGGCGGGGCGTCCAGCCTGCGCGGGGAGGTCGTCAAGGTCGAGGGCGGCGTGCTCCACCTGAAGGACGACGAGCAGCAGATGTGCTTCGTGGCGGTTGATAAGATCGCGGTCGTCTGGGAGGCGCGCGAGGACGAGAAGCGCGCGGGCTTTGTCTCGGGGCCGCTGCCGAACAATCGCTAAGAGCGTGCGGCGCGCGTCTCTTAAAACGCGAGGCCGGCGCTTGATAATTTCAGCGCCGGCCTCTTGGTTCTCCTTTTACACGCTTACCTATTCGGCCGCAGCCGCCAGCAGCGGCGTCGGCAGCGGCACGCGGCGGAAGCCGTCAACGCGGCTCAAGTAATACTTGTTCCACTCCTGGTAGACCACGCCCTTGTGGCGCGAGGCGTGATAGAAGCCGTGCTCGTCGGCGACGATGCCGACGTGCGTCAGGCCGTTGAAGAAAACGAGTGTGCCAAATTTGAACTTCTCGTCGTCGCGCGCGGGCGCGAACCGCGCCCAGTAGGAGCGCGCGCTGCCACGCGTAAAGTCCGCGCCGATCTCCTTGAAAGAACTCCAGACGAAGCCAGAGCAGTCGAAGACGTGCGGGCCGGCCGCGCCCCAGACGTAGCGCGCGCCGAGCCGCGTGTCAATCGCGCTCAGCAGCATCTGGTCGAACCGCATCGCAACGTTCGGCGCGGCTGCGGTCGGCCTGGCTCGCGAGATGACAATCGGGTCGGTTTCGAGACGCGCGGCCCCGTCGGGCTCAATCGTCGTCGTCGTAAGATTGGTGATTTGGCCTATGGGCGAGTCTTGCGCGATGACCGTGACGAAGAAACTAAGGACGAAGAAGGCGGCGATCACACAGGGGAACAGTCTTTTATAATTCATAGACGGGGAACTAGTATCTCCTTATAAATTCTTGTATTGCTTTTTAGGATTGCTTGATGCGGCGGGTACTACCTAACCACAAAAGCCATTCTACTAACCACTTACGGCTGTTACAAGAGGCAATGTGACTGTTTCGTGATGAATCAAAAGAGTATCGGTCAGACGACTCAAAAGGGGTCACCGAGCACAAACCCCAGCATGCGTGTGGTGAAGCGTGAGCGTACACACGTCCCGTCACGAAACACAGTCGGTCAATCTGCGTGGATGACGTAGAAATTTTTCCACGCGGCGTGATAGCATGCGCGGCCAGAAGAGAGGCGAGAGGAGAGACCAATGCTGTTCATCGAGACGAAGACTTCCGGCCGGGGCGTGGAGAGCGGCGTGCGACTGGCCCTGCTTGAGAAGCTACAGGAGAAGGGCTTGACTCCTCTCATACGCTCGACGCGGCTGAGTTGCTACGAGCAGGCGCTGCTGGGACCGGATCGCGTGGCCGAGATGGAGCGCGAAGTGGCCGCGTGGACCGAAGGCGAGGACGACCGCGCCTACGTGTGCGGTGACGTGTTCTGCTTCGAGGACTTCGCGCTCTTCCTGCTCTTCGGCGACGACGATGACGAGGCTTCGGGGATGCGCGCCGGCATTGTTTACGGCGCGGAGATGCTTGAGCCGATGAAGAAGCTGGACGCGTTCTGCCGCAACGTGAGCGACGCGCTCGAAGCCGTCAGCGCGGCGGGCAATGGCGGCGGGGGGCCGAAAGAGACGGAGTGGCAGCGCCGCGAGCCGCCGCGACTCATGACGGAGTCGGCGCGCTTCGGCGGTCCCGAAAATGGCACAGCTTCCGGGGGCGGGACGAATGAGGCCGCTGGCGCGCGCGCCATTGAGATGCTCGAAGACGCTGAGGTCCGCCGGATGATGCGGCGCGTCAGCGAGTCGCAGGCCGAGGGGCGCGTCTCCGAAATCCTCTCGAACGTGGAGGACGAGGCGGCGACTGCTTCATTGATTAGAAGGATGGCGGACGCCGGGTTGCTGCGCCGCGAAGTGCTGGTCAGTTGCCGCAAGAAGGGGCGCGCCATCTTTCGCCTTCCGTCGCCCGACGCGCTCAACGTCATCACCGCGACCAACGCCGTGTGCAGCGAGTGCGGCACGGCCATCGCGGACGAGAAGATAGAAGACCTGGTGAAGCCGACGGAGGCCGCCTCGCGCATGCTCGAAGACGGCTCGTGGCTCGCCAGTCGAGTCCATTCTAGTTTACGCGAGCTGGGCGTCCCCGAGCGTCAGATCGTCACGGCGCGCGCGGCCGAAGACGGCGAGGCACACATCATGGTGAGCGTGTGCGACGAGCCGTTCCTGCTGGTCTTGCGCGACGGCGACGTAACGGCGGCGCAGGCGCGGCACGCGCTCGCCGCGCAGGCTGAGACGGAGGCGGCGCACCTTGTCGTCATCGCCAGCGGCAAGATTCAGGACGAGGCGCGCGTGCGGTTGCGTGAGCGCGCGCGCCGCCGCTCGCGTGGGGGCGACGAGGTCGAAGTCCTCCTGATAGAGGGCGTGGACACGGGCGAAGAACTGGGCCGGGCCTTCGAGCGCGTCTCGCGCAACGCCCTGGCGAACGAGCTGAGCGCGCTCGACGCGAGCCTGGGCCTGAGCGCGGGCTTCGTCGTCGCCACGCGCTTCCGCCTGATGCAACGCGCGGGTGCGCTCAAGGACTTGGCCGAATCGGCGGTCGGCGCGCTCGCCGGGAGTTTGCGAGAGTTTTAGAGGAAACATCAGCAGGCGGAAGGCGGAGAACAGCGCGTGTTGCTGCCTTCCGCCTTCCGCTCTTTGCCGCCTTGTCCTCCTCCGACTGTGGGCAGCCACAGTCGCTCACCGTGCGCTGTACTATGCAAAGACACTCGCACCTCGCGTCTAATCGGCGGCATTGGGAGGTGCCATGAAAACAATGAGTACAGAGAAAAACGGAAACATTTTTAACGCCGGGTTCGCGCTGGCCGTAGCACTGGTCTTAGCTTCAATCGTCATGGCTTGGGCGATCACGCAGAACAAAAAATCGGACCAGACGATCACGGTCACAGGCTCGGCGCGCAAGCGAATTAAGTCGGACCTGGTAATCTGGCGCGCGGGCGTCTCGTACGAAGCGGCGCAGCCCGAGGGGGCTTACAAGTCTTTGACCGACGCCGTCTCGCGGATTAAGCAGTACCTGAAATCGAAGGGCGTCACGGAAGACCAGATGATCGTCTCGTCCGTCTCTTCGACGACCATGCACGGCAAGGACAACGAAGGCAACGAGACTTCGGAGATCACGGGTTACAGCCTCCGCCAGGAAGTCCAGGTGCGCTCCACTGACGTTGACCGCGTGGAGAAGATCGCGCGCGAGGCGACGGAGTTGATTCAACAAGGCATCCTGCTCGAATCGAGCGCGCCCGAGTATTACTATACGAAGATTGCCGACCTGAAGATTGAGATGCTGGCGGCAGCCGCCGCCGACGCGAAGGTCCGCGCCGAGCAGGTCGCGAAGAGCACGGGGAGCAGCATCGGCAGCGTCCGCACGGCCCGCATGGGCGTCATGCAGATTACCGCCGCCGACTCCAACGAGGTCTCGGGCGAGGGCATCAACGACACCTCGTCACTGGACAAGGACATCACGGCCGTCGTCAACGTGGGCTTCGCGGTTGATTAAGGGCGCAAGACAAAATCACTAGCAGTGCTTAGCGCCTGTTTGAAAAGTCCCGTAGGGACGAGGAGCCTCGCATCTTTCAAACAGCTTCTTAGCGCCTTTGCGCCTCCAGCGTGAGACTAATTTTTCATGCTGGAGGCGCAAAGGCGCTAAGAGTGTCGGGTGGTTTCAGTTGTTTGACTTCTCGGCCGGCTTATCGCCGGACTCGGCCATCTGTGCGCCGTCAGAGACGACGATGTTCTCGCTTTCGCGGTAGAAGGCTATGCTGACGAGCGACTGCTTGTCGCCTTTCTGGGCCAGAACGAGGTCCATCCCGGTGGCCGCTTGCTGGCGCTTCTCTAAGCGCGCGGTGACCTTGGCGACGACCGTCTTGTCCTTGTCGGCAATGGTCAGCTCGTTGGTCTTGTCGTCGAAGCTGAACTTGTAGGTGCCCTTCTTGACCAGCGTGTCGCCGACCGCGAAGTCCATCCCGACGGTGATGGTCCTGCTCTTCACCTTCGCCAGCGCCGCGCTACTCGCCAGAGCGCACACCATGAGCGCGATAGTCAAACGGACTGCAAACTTTTTCATCGTTAACTCCTTTCGAGATCGGCCTCTTGGAAAACACTTCTCCCGACCCTGTCGAACGGAGCAGGGGATTTCCAAGCAGTGTTATGTTGTGGTTTTGGCAGGCCGGACTAATCGAAAACCAAAATCCCGTCTCCGATTATTCGCCTCTCTCAGAACGCCGCCGCGCTTTCCCGGTTCCAAAAAATTTTTCTTCACCGCGAAGTCCGCGCGCGCGGCCAACATCGTGTGTGGTGGGGAGCACCTCATCGTGATGTCGAACAGCCATACGCCGTCATCATCTGAAAAGTTCTACGAGGGAGGACCAAAAATTATAGGGCCGCGCGAAAAACTATCAACTCGCGCGGCCCTCTTCCATTTATTCGTCAACGCTCCGTTTCTTCGTTAGCTAACGGTGCGTTCCTCCCCCCTCGACGTTGCCTCCGCCACTCGCTTCGCCCGACGGGCGTCCTTCGGCGTCAACGAACGTGATCGCCTGACCGACATCAGTCAGTGAGCGAAGGCCGGGCTCTATGACCTTGCGGTCGCCGACGACGAGTATAGCCATGCGCGACGGGTCTAGGTGGCGATTGGCGACGCGGTTGACATCTTCCAGCGTCACGGCGCGCACGCGCGTGATGTAGTTGTTGAAGTAATCGTCCGGCAAGTTGTAGAGCACGACATCAGTCAGACGGTTGGCAATCTGCTCGGGCGTCTCGAAGGTGCGCGGGAAGCCGCGTATGATCGCCTGCTTCGCGAAGTCCAACTCGGCCGGCGTGATGGGACGCTCGCCGCGCACGCCGCGCAGCTCCTTCATGAACTCGAAGACGGACTCCTTCGTGACGGCCGTCTGCACGCCCGCGGTCGCAGTAAATGGCCCAGCGCCGCGCCGGTAGTCGAACGACGTGCGCGCGCCGTAGGTGTAGCCCTTCTCCTCGCGCAAATTCAAATTGACGCGCGAGGTGAATTGCCCGCCGAGCAGTGTGTTCAGAACGAGCAGCGGGAAGTAGTCGGGCGTCGAGCGCGGCTGGCCCACCTGCCCTATCACCAGCACGCTCTGCGCCGCGCCCGGCCGGTCAACGAGGTAGAGGCCGGCGCGCTCGCGCGTGGGCGGCGTCTCTATGTTGACCGACGGGACTTCGCCACGCTTCCAGTTAGCGAAGGCGCGTTCGAGCTTCGGCAGGAGCGTCGCGGGCTTCACGTCGCCAGCGACGATGAGCGCGGCATTGTTCGGGCGGTAATGCGTCTCGTAGAAGCCGCGCACCTCGTCGTTCTTAACGGCGGCCACGCTCGCCTCGTCGCCGACGGTCGGGTGGCCGTAAGGGTGGTTGCGGCCGTAGAGCAGCGAGGCGTAGACGACGCCGGCGATGGCGTTGGCGTCGTCGCGCCGTTGGAGCAGGGCGGCCAGGCGCGACTTGCGCTGCAACTCCAACTCGCTTTCCGGGAAGGCCGGGTTGGTAATCACGTCGGCGTAGATTTCGAGCGCGCGGTCAAGGTGTTTTGAGAGCGTCAGCAGATTGACGAGGCTGCTGTCGTAGTCGGAGCCCGAGCCCAGGCGCGCGCCGATGGCCGCCAGTTGATTCGAGATGTCGAGGGCCGAGCGCGTCTTCGTGCCTTCGTCAATCAGCGCGGCGGTCAGGCTCGCGAGGCCCGCACGGTCCTGTGGGTCGGCCGCGCCGCCGCTCCTGAAGACCAGATTCATGTTGACGACGGGCAGCTCGTGCTGCTCGACGATTAAGACTTCAAGGCCGTTGGAGAGCTTGTGGCGCTGCACGCGCGGGAGGCTGAACGGCGGGTCCGGCTTCGGCTTCGGCTGCACGTAGAGGCCGCCGAGCTTCGACTTGTCCTGGCCCTTTTCGCCCGCGCCTTTCGCGGCCGTGGTCGGAGGCGTCGCGCCCGCTGCCGTGGTCGCGGCCGCTTCAGGTTTAGTCTGCGGCTGAACGCCGGCGGGAGTCGTGGTCATCGCGCCGGGACGGGCGGCGGGCGTGACGCTGGCCGTCGGCGCTCCAGTCTGCTGTGACGGCGAGGCGATGGCGTTGGTCGGCGAAGCCGGCGCGGGATCGCCCGTCGTCTTGCCCTTCTGGCGCGGCACGACCGTCAGCACCATGCGCTTGTCCGTTAGATAGCTGTTCGCGACGCGCGTCACGTCCTCCGGCTTCACGCTCTGATAGCGCAACAGGTCCAGGCGGAAGTAGTCCGGCTGATTAAGAAAGACGGCGTACTGGTTCAACTGGTCGCTCTTGCCGCCGAAGCCGCCGACGGTTTGGAGCCCGTAGATGATCGAAGACTCGCGCGCGTTATAAGCACGCTCCAACTCTTCGGCGGTCGGCGGCTCGGCCTTAATCTTCGCGATCTCTTCGTCTATCGCCTTCTCCAAATCTTCCGCTTTGACGCCGGGCTTGGCGGTCGCGGTGATTTGAAACTGCCCGGCCAGCTCGCGCGAGTTGTGGAAGGCCGTCACGTCCTGCGCGATCTGCTTCTCGTAGACGAGCGACTTGTAGAGCCGCGAGCCCTTGCCACCCGCGAGCACGTAGCCCAACTGGTCGAGCGGCGCGTCGTTGCTCGTGTAGGCGGGCTCCGTGTGCCACGTAATGTAAACGCGCGGCAGAGAGACGCGGTCCTCCATCGTCACGCGCTTCTCTTCCGCGAGCGAGGGGCGCGGCGGGTTGACCTTCCTGACTTCGGGGCCGCGCTTGAGTGGGCCAAAATATTTTTCGACGAGCGCGCGCGCCTCCGCCGGGTTGAGGTCGCCGGCGACGACGAGGCTCGCGTTGTTCGGCGTGTAGAAACGGCGGAAGAAGTCCGACACGTCCTCGCGCGAGGCGGCCGTCAGGTCGTCGAGCGAGCCGATGGTCAGCCAGTTGTACGGGTGCTCCTTCGGGTACATCGTCTCGGCGATTTTGGCGGGGACCAGGCCGTAAGGTCGGTTGTCGTAATTCTGCCGCTTCTCGTTCTTGACCACGTCGCGCTGGTTGTTGAGCTTCGCCTCGGTCAGCGCTTCGAGCAGGTAGCCCATGCGATCCGCTTCGAGCCAGAGCGCGAGTTCGAGGAAGTTCGACGGCACGACCTCCCAGTAGTTGGTCCGGTCCACGTTGGTCGAGCCGTTCAAGGTTCCGCCCGCCTCCTGGAGCGGCACGAAGTAGTCGTTGTCGTGGTGGAGTGAGCCCTGGAACATCATGTGCTCGAAGAGGTGCGCGAAGCCTGTGCGGCCGGGCACCTCGTTTTTCGAGCCGACGTGATACCAGACGTTGACGGCGACAATCGGCGTCGAGTGGTCTTCGTGGAAGATGACGCGCAGGCCGTTGTCGAGCGTGAATTGTGTGAACTTGATTGGCGGTAACACGGCTTTCTCGGTCGGCACGCCCGCGCCCTTCGCTGTGGCGGCCCTCTTCCTTCTCTGCGCGAGCGCCGGCAGGGGCGCGGAAAGCGAGACGGCCAGCAGGATGACGAGCAATCGTTTCATTCTCATCTCGAAAGTCTCCTTATCGGTTTGCGACGGCAGAAGAGGAGAGCGCCGCGCGCGACGGATCGGGGCGCGCTGTCTCCTTAAATTTTAAGATTAGTTCCAGGGGAAGAATCATTCTAGCTCCGCCCCGAAGCGACACGCAACAGCGGCCACCCGCCCGCGCGGAAAGTTTTGAAGACTCCCGAGGCGCGGCGTATAATCAGCCATCCACCCGCCCACCCAGTAGCAGCAGACTATTCTGATGGCGGAGGAGAGACATGAGCGAAGAAATCACGCAACCATTGCCGAGTGACATGCTGAAGCTTATCCTGGCGCGCTTTGATTCTATGGACAGGCGATTCGATTCCATGGACGCGCGTCTCACTGCGGTCGAAGAGAAGGTTGACCGGCGCTTGCAGGAGACGCGTCCGATCTGGGAGCGCGCGCTCGCGGAGATAGCTGGGCTGCGCTCCGAGATGCAGGAAGGCTTCGAGAAGGTCCGCAGCGAAATGAACCACGGCCTGCGTCGTGTTGAGCGACAGGTTGACATCCTCAACCATTATATTCTGGAAGTGCGTGCCGATCTGCGTTACCTGGACGAGCGCGTGACCAGGCTTGAACCGGAAACGCCGTAGGCCCGCATGGCACTCGAAACAGATTTCATCGTCGTCGGCAGCGGCATCGCCGGCTTGCGCGCCGCAATCGAACTGGCACACTCCGGCGCGCGCGTCACCGTCCTCACCAAAGACCGCACGAGCGAATCCAACACCGAATACGCGCAGGGCGGCATCGCGGTTGCACTCTCCGACGAGGACGAGGTCGCGCTCCACGAGGAAGATACCCTGAACGCAGGGGCGGGCTTGTGCGACGGCGCGGCCGTGCGTGTGATGGTCGAGGACGGCCCGCGCTACATTCAGGAATTAATCAGTTGGGGCACTGAGTTCGACCGCGAGGGCGGACGCCTCGTCTTCACGCGCGAGGCCGCGCACTCGCGCCGCCGCATCCTGCACGCCCACGGCGACTCGACGGGACGCGAGATAGTGCGTGCGCTAATCGCACGGGCGCGCGCCGAAAAAGAGATAGCGTTTGTGGCCCACGCCGCGACAGACTCGCTGCTCGTGGGAGAAGGGCGCGTGCGCGGCGTGCGTTACCTGGACCCGTTGGTGCGTGCGCCGCGCGAGTTGTGGGCGCGCGCGGTCGTCCTGGCGGCGGGCGGCGCGGGGCAAGTCTTCCTGCACACGACGAACCCGGAGGTGGCGACGGGCGACGGGATGGCGATGGCTTACGCGGCGGGCGCGGAACTCTCGGACATGGAGTTCGTGCAGTTTCACCCGACGGCGCTCAACGTCGAGGGCGCGCCGCGCTTCCTGCTCTCCGAGGCGATGCGCGGCGAGGGCGGCGTCTTACGCAACGCCGAGGGCGAGCGCTTCATGGCGCGCTACCACGAACGCGAGGAACTCGCGCCGCGCGACATCGTCAGCCGCGCCATCGTTGCCGAGATGCAGCGCACCGCGACACGCACAGTCTACCTGGACATGACCGACCTGGACCCGCGCTTCGTCCGCCGCCGCTTCCCGAAGATTGACGAGACGTGCCGGCGCTACGGGCTCGACATCACGGAAGACCCGCTGCCGGTTTCGCCGGCCTCGCATTACTGCATGGGCGGCGTGAGGACGGACCTCGAAGGGCGCGCGAGCCTCGCGGGGCTCTACGCGGCGGGCGAGGTGGCCTGCACGGGCGTGCACGGCGCGAATCGTTTGGCTTCAAACTCGCTGCTCGAAGGTCTGGTCTTCGGCGCGCGCGCAGGGCGTGCGGCCGCCTCGGACTTCGCCGATGGGCAGGCCAGCCCGCATGTCGCCGCAACCGAAGACGAAAGGGAAGTGAGCGCGGCGCGTGCCTCGGGCGAGATCGCGCTCGCCGTGCGCAAGCGCGTCCGTCGCTTGATGTGGGAGCGGGTCGGCATCATTCGCAGCCGCGAATCAATCGCGCGCGCGCTGCTTGAGTTCGAGCAGATCGCGCGCGCCCCGCTCGCACGCGCTTCGCGAAACTTTCTCAACGTCGCCACGCTCATCGCGCGCTCCGCCCTCTGGCGCGAAGAGTCGCGCGGCGCGCACTACCGCACAGACTTCCCACAACGCGACGACGAACGCTGGCGCGTCCACTCCATCGTCCGGCGCGGCGCGGAAATCTATTCGAGCGAGAAGGAGGAAAAGGCAGTGATGAGTGATAAGTGATAAGTGATGAGTAAAGACAATTGCTTTTACTCATCACTTATCACTTATCACTCATCACTGATTTTATTATGGCTCGGTACGAACAACTGCATGATTGGGCGATGAAGCCGAAGGAGGCCGTGGAGCTTCAGAAGAAGCTGCGTGAGCGGGTGCGGATTGCGCCGCTGAAGAAGAAGGTCGAGACGATTGCGGGGGCGGACATCTCGTTCAATAAGTTCTCGCCGGTGGTTTACGCGGGGCTGGTCGTGATGCGGCTGCCGTCGCTCGAAGTCATAGAGGAAGTGGGCGTGGTGAGCGAGACAGAGTTTCCGTACGTGCCGGGGCTGCTCTCGTTCCGCGAGTCGCCGTCGGTTTTGGAAGCTTGGTCGAAGTTGAAGACGGAGCCGGACGCGGTGATGTTCGACGGGCAGGGCATCGCACACCCGCGCCGCGTCGGCATCGCCTCGCACGTCGGGTTAATCATCAATCGCCCGACGCTCGGCTGTGCCAAATCCGTGCTGGTCGGGAAGTACGAGGAGCCTGGGGAGGAGCGCGGCAGTTGGTCGGAGCTGGTTGACCCGAAGAACGGCGAGACGGTCGGGGCGGCCCTCAGGACGAAGACGCGGACGCAGCCCATCTTCGTCTCGCCCGGCCACCTGATTGACCTTGAAGGCGCGATCAAGTTGACGCTCGCTTCGGACGGCGGCTACCGCCAGCCCGAGCCGACGCGACGCGCGCACCTCCTGGTCAACGCGCTCCGGCGCGGCGAGCGCCCGCCTTCCGAAGACGAACAGCCGGGCCTGTTTTAGAGCGGTTTTCGATTGGATGTAAAGCGTGCGATAAAACCGTAGGGGCAGGGCTTGTCCCTGCCCGCGTTCGGTGTACATTGAGCGGGCAGGGACAAGCCCTGCCCCTACAGATATGCGCTTACCTTTCGCTCAAATGAAAACCGCTCTAATCGTTCAAAATCAAAAACAGTTCGGGCCGCGAGTTCCAGAAACGAACTCGCGGCCCGATGTTGTGAAGTTCTTCGTCTCTGAATTACTGCGAGACGGTGAACTTGTCTTCCTGTTTGACGGACTGGCCGGAGACGCGGTCGCGTATGCGAACCTCTATCCCGTACTCGCCGGCGGTGAGGCGGCTCGTGTCAATCAGGCGGGCCAGCGTTAGGCGCTGGCCGTAATCCGCCAGGCCCTGCCAGTCTTCGCTCTGCTTGCCGACCTCCTTGCCGCCCTGCGTCAGCACGTACTGCACGTCAACCGACGGGCGCAGCGTCGTCTGGTCCGTGCCGACGTTGTAGACCTGTAGGTAGAGGCCGACGGGCTGGCCGCGCCGGTACTGGCGCGAAAGGTTCGGGACAACCTTGGTCTGGCCGATGACGAACCTGCCCGTGTCCACCGCCGGGTTGGTGATGTTCTCAAGTTTAGAGGCCAGCACGAGCGTCGAAGTGTTGAGCTGTTTGGGATCGTACTTCGGGACCGTGAAGCCGTACTTGCGGACGCCGGTCGCGCCCGACTCGATGTCGCGGACGACGACCTCGACCTTGTAGGTGCCGGGCGAGAGCAGGACGGCCTTCTGGTAAATTGACTTGCGCTCCTTGGCCTCGGCCAGCTCCGCCGCAGAGGCAGTGGTCTCGACCGGGTCTTCGAAGATGCCGACGCGGCGGCCCGCCACGGAGATGATGCGGCCGAAGATGTTCATGCGCGCGCGCTGGAGGCCGCCGCTGTCCGTGAAGACCAGGTTCTTGTTCTCGGTCTGGACGGTGATGGCCGTGATGACGCGGTCCTCCGACTGGCGGAAGAAGTCCACGCGCACGTCGAAGTCGAGCGGGTTCTCCTCGATGACGCCGCCGCCCGTGATCTGTAGCTGGCCTTCCAGGTCTTTGAACTTGACCTGCGGAGCCTGGCTGAGTTGGCTGATGAGCAGCAGGCGCTCGAAGGGCGAGTCCTGCTGGCGCGTGTAGCCGTAGTTGCTGCCATAGCCGCCGTAGCCGGCGACGCGCTGAGCCTTGTCGGAGAGGCCGAGCTGCTCGGCCAGCGTCAGGCCGGCCCCGGGAATCTGGAGCATCGCGTCTTTCTCGTCGGGCGAGCGTGCGATGCGGTACTCGCCTGAGCCGGTCGGGTCAACGAACTCGATCTCGATGCCGGAGCCGATGCCGGGCAGGTAGCGATAGAACCAGATTTCAAAGGGGTAGGTCGTGGTCGAGCCGCCGCCCTGGTAGGACGGGCGCTCGTAGCCGCCGCCCATCGGGTGCGATTCCTTCTCGTCGGGCTTGCCGTACATGATGTAGACGCGCCCGCGGTCGGTCTTCCAGCCGGGGATGCCGGACGAGAAATTCTCGTTGGCGTAAGCGATGCGCTCGTAATACTCCTCGCGGAACTCGTTCTCGTCTGTGTCCGGGTCCGGGTCGCGGCGTCGCCAGAATATCTCTATGAACTGCTCGCGTTCCTCGTTGGTCTTGAGCTTTTTGAAGGCGGCCTTCTCGCCGTCGGTGATGATGTAGGCGACATCCTTGTCAATCCAATCCCTGTAGGCTTTGGGCACCTCGGCTTTCTGGTTGGTCTGCCGGTCGGGCAAGTCCTGACCGAAGACTGCGGGGAAGGCCAGCGCCACGGCGAACAGTAAGAGACTCACGCGGCGGATAAGTTTAGGCATAGCTGACAACTCCTGTTGAAGATCGAAAGGGGAGGCCAAGCTCCCGAACATGGGCGCGCACGCGGCCGTCCAAGAACGCGGCAGACTCAACCGGTCGTCTTTTGAGAGAACCTCTACGGGACAAAGCATTCAGGTTATAAGCGCGGCCGAGACGAAAAAGCGTGACCAGCGTCGGGTTGACGATGAATTTTACGGTCTCGCTCTGAACAGAGTCAAGATGCCGTCGGAAGGGCCAAAAGTTGCCTGTAAAAGGCCGTAAATCGTGAATCGAAGGACGCGTGTTTTCTCGCTTCACGAATGACGATTCACGATTCGCGGCTTTAACCATAGATTCTGCGGGTGCGGCGGTCGTAGCGGAAGAGGGGGCGGCCGCAGGCGTCGCACCTGAGCAGCGCTTCGAGCTTACGCAGGTAGGCGACGACCGTCGCCACGACCGTCGAGTGCGACCACGTCAGGGGCGAGACAGAGACGGGCGCGCCGGAGAGCGGGTCAACCTGCTCGGCCAGCACGCCCGACGGCAGCGCCCGCCCGACCGTCCATTCCAGAAGCTCCACGGCCCGCTCCAAGTCCTCAAGACTGCGCGCGGCGGCAATGCGGTAGTCGGCCAGCCAGAGCGTGCAGATGAACCAGGGGTTGCCGGGGACCGCCGCCACGTCGTCGGTCGCGCGCATGTAGCCGTCCCCCTCGTAGCGCGCGCACCCGCCGACCTCGGTTTTGGCCCACAAACGCTCCTCGACCGCGCGCATGGTCTCCTGCACAACGGGGTCGTCGGGCGCGAACGCCCCGAAGTAGAAGATGCCGAAGAGCGAGGCGTCAATCGTCCCGTCCACCTCGAAGCCGCCCTCTGTGGGCTTGATCGAGCGGGCGAAGCGTCCCAGCTCCGGGCTGTAGAGGTGCGCGCGCATCCCGTCGCGCACCTCGCGCGCCGCCTGCTCGTACTTCGCCGCCAGCTCCGGCTCGCCGAAGAGCGTCGCAAAGTTGGCCGCCGCGCGCAAGCCCCCGTAGACGGTCGCGCAGGTGAAGGTGTGCACGCCGCGCCTGTCCTCCCACAGATTCCAGGAGGGGAGCGGCAGGCCGGTCTCCTCGTCGCGGAAGCGCGCGAGGAAGTCGGCGGCGCGCGTGACCATTTGGCGGTAGAGGCGGCTCGCGAACTCCGTGTCGCGGAACTCGTCGTAATGGTTCCACAAGGCCCAGAGGACGAGCGCCGTCTCGTCCTCCTGAATTGGCACAAGACGCCGCTTCGCCTTCGGGTCCCAGGAGGCGTGCCAGCCAGAGGCAACCGAGCCGTCCGGGTTGTATTTTTGTAAGAAGTAGCCTTCGGGGTGGACGATTCCACCGCAGAGGTCGAAGAACTGGCGCGGCAGGTTGCTGTAGCCCGCGAGGTCGAGCGCGTAAGCGACGAGCGCGCCGTCGCGCGGCCAGAGGTAGCTGTAGTGGTCCGTCGCCCGCAAGGTCACGTCCGAGTCGTTGGCCGCGAGAATCGCGCCGCCGTTGTCAATCTGCGTGCGGACGACGAGGAGCGAGCGCTTGTAGAGCCGGACCACTTCCGGCGGCAGGTTGCCGAAGTCCGTGGCGTTCTTGTTGACCCACGCGCGCCAGTAATTCTCCGTGCGCTCGACGAACCAGCGCGGCCCGCGCGCCACGACGCGCGTGTTCAAGTCGGCCACCTCGCCGTAAGAGGTGCCGGCCGCGAGCCAGTAGAACATCTCGGCCGTCTCGCCCGCGCCGACTAAGAGTGTGCGCCCGATGGTCGAGTCAACGGAGCCTTCCGTGATCGCGCCCTCGACGAGCACGCCGTCTTCGGCGTCGCGCCAGGTTCCCTCCGCGCCCTTGAACGCCTTGCGCCCGGTCGCGAAAGTCTCGACGCCGGCCGCCGCGTCCGTCGAGATGAGGAAGTAGCGCCGGCCCTTGTAGTGAATCAGCGCGCGCGTGTCCGGGTCGAAGTAGGCCGTGTCGCCAACTTCCGATTCGGAGATGTAAAAGTCCTGGTGGAAGAAGAGGCGAAACTCGCGCGGCGTCGCGCCTGTGTTCGTCAGCCTGACGCGGCGAACGAACACGTCCTCGTGCGGGTCAACGGCGTCGTTCGAGACTAGCTCAACATTGAGCGCACGGTTGACGAGGCGCACGTTCGTGACGAGCGTCTCGTCAAGATAATTCAGCTCGCGCGTCCAGCCTTCGTCCGCGACCCAGGAGAACTCGCCCTCGACCCAGAGGCCGAAGCGAAACGGGTGGCCCTCGGAGTGGTTCTCCTTGCCGACGTGCGGAAAGTAGATGTCGCGAATCCTGTACAGCTCGTCGAAGGTGACGAGCAGCGAGCCATTTCCGACGGGGATGTCACGGGGCATAAAGTAAGTGATAAGTGATGAGTGATAAGTGATAAGCAAAAGCGATTGTCTTTAACTCATCACTTATCACTCATCACTTCTTGTTCAATCGTGCGCTCAAGCTCTCGCTTGACTTCGGGGTCGTAGCCGATGAAGTGTTTGACGACGCGGCCGCGACGGTCGAAGACGACGGTTTGCGGGATGCTGCTGTTGTTGCCCATGTAGAGGTTGATCATCTCTGGGTCGGGGAAGCCGAGCGCGTATTTGATCTTCAGCCGCTCGACGAACTTGGGAATCTCCGGGCGGTCGTCGTCGCCCCCGACGTTGAGTCCGATCACCTGAAGGCCCTTCGCGCCGAAGCGGGTTTGCAATTCGTCCAGGTGCGGGGCCTCGTCCACGCAAGGCGCGCAGAAAGTGGCCCAGAAATCCACCACCACGACCTGCCCCAGGTACTCGGACAAATTCGCGCGGCGCTCGTCCGCCATGAGCGTGAAGCTCTGCGCGGCGGCGGGTGCCGTGGGCGGCATCGGAAGCGATGTGCTCGGCGGGTTCTTGCCGCGCGGCGTCTCCGTGCGCGAGACTTCGGCCGGCGCGGGGCCGCACGACGCGGCGAGCGGGAGCAAGAGGAGGGCCAGATAAACCGCGAAGACTGTCCGGCTCATCCTGCCTCGCCCCTGTTGTCTTCGTCCGCGTTGGCGGCGGGCGCGGGCTCGGAGGGCACGCGGTACTCTTCGTTGGCCCAGCGGCCGAAGTCTATCAGCTTGCAGCGCTCGGAGCAGAAAGGGCGGTGCGGGTTATCTTGCCACTCGGCGGGCTGACCACAGGTCGGACACTTCATAAAAATTAAAAATGCAAAATTAAAAATGCAAAATGGAAGATGAAAAGCTGGCTCTTCGTCCTCCATTTTGCATTTTTAATTTGTAATTTTGCATTACCTCACGCTGCTGCCAGCGATTCGGGGCGCTTGATGAGAATCTTGCGATTGACGAAGTCAATGATACCTTCGCGGCGCATGGCGTTCAAGCGCACCGTCACACTCTCGCGTGTGGAACCGACGATGGAGGCGATCTCGCGGTGGGGCAGCGGGATGTCAATCAGCACGCCGTTGGTCTCGTGCACGCCGTAGCGGTCGGAGAATTCGAGGAGCAGTTTTTCGAGGCGCGCGGGGATGGCGTCGAGCGCGAAGTCCGCGACCAGGCGCTCGGCGCGAGAAAGGCGTTGACCGATGAGACGGAAGGTGTAATCATAAAGTTCGCGGTTCCCCCCCATCGCTTCTTTAAAATCCCCCAGAGGAATTCGCAGCAGCCGCGTATTCTCATAGGCCACGGCGCATTTTTCGCGCGGCCCGGTGACGTAAAGAGCCGACTCGCCGAAGAGTGCGCCCGGCGCGAAAATGTCTATCACGGCCTCGCGCCCCGTCGCGTCCTCGACGCGGCACAGTTTGACGCGGCCGCGCGCGATAACGTAAAGCGCGTCGGCTTCGTCGCCGGCGCGGTAGATGAAGCGGCGGCGGCGATAGTCAATCGCAAGGGAATTCGCGGCGAGGCGGGCGAGCAATTCCTCGTCCAGAAGGTCGCCGAAGTCGGACTGGCTGATGATCTCGGCGCGGTCTTGGGCAGTCAGGTCGCAGGCGCGTTTTTGTAGCATCGGGGATTAGTTCCTTATAATTTTTAGGGGACGAACGGGGGCCGGCGTTTACATTCGGCTTTAGTTCCCGTACCTTGTTCGCGAGTGTTACAAGTTCAGAAAAGAATCCTGGGTAAAGTTCGGAATTTGGTAAGGAGAATCGTCCTTTGGTAGTCAAAACGCGAGGCAAAACGCTTCTCAGTTCTTGTCTACGGATTGTTTGAAGAAGGTTGGCTCTCAAACCTTGCCGCCGTGGGCAACAACTGAAGAAGCGACACTCTAGCACGAAGAGCAAAAGCGCGCAAGCACTTCCTTAGCGCGCGGGAACGGCCCCTTTATGGTAGGAAAATTTAGCGTCCTCGTGGTTGACGACGACCCGGACAAGCGCATGCTGCTGACGGTCGCCCTGCAAATGGCCGGCTACGAGGTCCGCACGGCCAACGACGGCGAGGAGGGACTCCAGGCCGTCGAATCCTTTCAGCCGGACCTTATCATCACGGACGTGATGATGCCCAAAATGGACGGCTACGAACTGGCGCGCAGGGTCCGCGCCAACCCCGTGACGCGCTTCCTGCCGATCATCATCCAGACGGCCGCGCGCAACGACGCGCAAGACATCAGGCGCGGCTCCGAGGTCGGTGCGCTCGGCTATATCACGGACCCGACCGACATAGATATGCTCTTGGCGCGCGCGCGCACCCTTCTGGACTTCAAGCATTATCTGGACACCTGCGAGGAGGCCGCGTTCACGGACCACCTGACGGGCCTCGCCAACCGCCGCCGCTTCGAGCGCCAGTTGGAGCGCGAGGTGTCGCGCACGCTGCGCTACGGCCGGCCCTTCTGTCTTCTTCTTCTGGACATAGACAATTTCAAGCTGGTGAACGACACTTACGGTCACGAGGCGGGCGACGAAGTGATACGGCGGCTGGCGCTGACGCTTCAGGCCGGGACGCGCGGCATTGACCTGGCCGCGCGCATCGGCGGCGAAGAGTTCGCGGTCATCCTGCCCGAGACGGACTTCGAGGGCGGCCTGGACGTGGCCGAGCGCCTCCGCGCCGCTATCAGCGAGACGGAAATTTCGCCGGCCGGGACGATTACCGCGAGCTTCGGCGTGGCGGAATTTCCCCTCTGCGCTGCGGGCGGGCGCGAGCTGCTCGCGGTCGCCGACGTGGCGCTCTACCAGGCCAAGCGCGGCGGGCGCGACCGCGTCGAGCGCGGCGTCATCATGGAAGCGAACCGACAGCCGGCGCACGACGTATAACGGAAAAGCAGAATTCAGAACACAGAAGTCAGGAGTCAGGAGAAAAGAGAATCTGCTAAAGTGGTTCGCAGCCTTTTTATTCTGACTTCTGACTCCTGACTTCTGAATTCCGCTTTTGTGAGGAGTATCTGATGGCTGATTACAGGGACAAGTTAGACGAGTGGCAGCGGGCGGCGCGGCGCAAGGCGCGCGAGCTGGACGAGAAGTACGGGATCAAGGAGCGCGTCGAGGGCGTCGCGGAGGCCGCGCAGGAGGCCGCCCGTAAGGGCGCGGAGACGCTGGCGGGCGGCGCGGAGCGCGTCCGCGCCGAGGCCGAACGTTTCGACGACGAGTACGAGGTCAGAGAACGCGCGCGCCGCGCAGCCGAGGAGGCCGCGCGCCACGCGCGCGAGGCGGGCGAGGCCGTCAAGAGCGCGGCGGGCGTCGCGGGCGAGAAGGCTGGTGACGTTCTGGACGGGGCCAGGCATTATTACGAGCGAGCCTCGCGCTTCGCGACGGCCGGTGCTCGATTCACGCGCGCCTCGGTCGCCTCGACCGCAGGGGTCTTGAAGGCGCGCGAGTGGGTCAAGAAGAATCCGGGCAAGGCCGCGCTTGTTACCTTTTCGCTCGTCGCGGGCGCGCGCATCGGCGCGTCGTTCCCGAGCCTCGACGCCGTGTTCCTCGGTTCGCACCCGCACTGGTTCACGCACTCCGCGCTCCCCGTCTACGGCCTGCGAAAAATCGGCGAGAAGTTCGACAGCTATCTGCGCGAGCGCGAGACGCTGGTCGCGAGCGGTGAGTTGACCGAGGCCGAGCGCAAGCGCGTCGCGTTCGAGCGCAAGATAGTCAAGCACGTCGGCGCGCCGCTGCTCGGCGCGTTCAGTTGCGCGGCGGGCGTTGCGATGTGGGCGCAGATTTTTCAGCCCGGCGCGATTACCGGCGCACCCATCAGTTGGATACTCGGCGGCAACCCCTTCCTCGACGGCATCTGGTTATTCGCTAACGGCGTGCTCTGCTTCTACCAGGGCTACAAATTCTTTATGATTGCGCTGGCCGGGCAGGAAGAGGTCGCGCGGGTCGTGCGTGAGATACGGGGCTTGCTGCCGGCCGGGGAAGCCGCCTGAGCGTGGAAGTTTTCTCAGCGCCGGTCAACCGAAATCATCAGACTGGCATCTTTGTCTGAAAAGGAAGGACAACAATGAACACAGGAATCAGACGCTTCATTCTACGCGTGGCCGTCGGCCTGCTGGCCTTTCTCCTCGGCGTCGCCGTCGCCTGGGCCATCGGCGGTCTCAATCCTTTCCAGAGTTCCTCGGGCTCTTACAGTCGGCCCTGCCCACACCGCCACGGCTGGTCTCAGACTTCGGTCGAGAAGTCTGAGTATGGGACAGCCTCCGAGACGATCACCGTTTACGAGGGGCGCTCCTGCACGAAGAAGAGAATGATGGGCGACATCCCGCCCCCGCCACCGCCGCCGGCAGCGCCGGCCCATCCCGGCGGGAGCTGATTAGAAAATACGAAGTCCGAAATTTTTTGACCGCCACGGGGGCGCGGGCACGAGCCGCCTGCCCCTGCGGCGGTCAACGTGTGTCCGGCTAGACGATCTTAATCGGGAAGGGCAGGAAAGAGAGGACGAAGACGGCGAGCGTGACGGCGGCGACGATGACGCGCCCGCGGCCGAGCGGCTCCCTTTCGTCCAGCACCTGCGGGTGTCGTATACGCAGGATGACCGCGAGCAGCACCGCGTAGAGGAAGCCGCTGGGACTGCTGTGCCAAAACCAGCCGAGGACGGCCAGCGTCGTCATCATGACGAAGGCGGCCCCGCCGACGAGGCCATGCAGTCGTTTGCCAAAGAGCGCGTAGGTTGCGTGCCCGCCGTCGAGTTGGCCCACAGGCATCAGGTTCAGGCTCGTCACGAGGAGCCCTATCCACGCGGCGAAGTAGAAGGGATTGTTCTGAAGCTCGAAGTTAACTCCGAGGGCGCGCGCCAGGACGCGCATCAGGAGCGGGTCGCCGAAGACGATGGCCGTTTCGCCGGGCGCGACGGCGAGCGGCGGCGCGGGCTGCGCCGTCAGGATGCCTATGACGGCGACTGGCAGCGCGATGGCG
>JADMIO010604063.1_pt1 | contig 36180 bp, 46 predicted proteins | sample 8958161 | NCBI WGS metagenome assembly JADMIO01 (sample SAMN16585339, study PRJNA669376) | soil metagenome | isolation source: Crop rotation soil | place: USA: Cullars Rotation, Alabama | collected 2011
CCGCGACAACTTGTCCACGTGGAATTCTAAGCTTAGGATCCCAATGTGCTGGAAAAAGTATCCGCGCGGCGGCAGGCCGGTCATGGCCATCCCGGAAGAATCCGAGATCGAGATAGCGCAGCCGCCCCACGTTCGCGGCATTCGCCGGATCCACGACCGGCGACTTCACGCTTCCCGTCGCATAGGTGAAATCCGCACGAAAGGTGTCACCGCCTCCCGCTTCGTCTCCGAGTCCGCTCGGCAGGTCGACCGCCGCGCGAAGTCGAATGGGAAGCTTCACCACCTCCCGGAACAGCGACAGGATCGGTCCCGGCAGGGGCGGCCGAAACTGAAATCCAAACACCCCGTCGAGGCAGACGTCGTACCCAGCGCCGGGCCGCCGGACCACCCGGATGCGGTCGCGACCGAAATGGGCCAATTGGCGCATCGCCCGGTCCGCCAGCGGCCGCAGGTCGCGCTCGCCCAGGGCGAAAAGGACATCGGCAGTGGCACCGGGTCGGTCCTGGAGAATCCTTTCGGCGGCCAGGAGGGCATCGCCGCCGTTGTGGCCCTTGCCGGCGAGCACGAGCAGTTTCGCGCGTTCGGGCAACCCACCGATTTCCCGGAAATCTTCGAGGACGGAGCGGCCCACCGCCGCTCCCGCGCGCTCCATCGCGCGCCATTCCGCCGCCTCGTCGCCCGCGAACAGCCGCTCCTCCAGCGCGCGCGCCTGGGAACAGCTGAGGATCGGATGGCCCGGAAGCACGCGGCCCGGCCTGCGGCTATTTGACGCCATTCGACTCGGGCTTGCCGGCTTCCGGGGATCCGCCCGGAGGCTTCGGCGCCACAACCCGAAGGCTGTTCTGGAATCGCGCGTTGTTCTCCGCATCCACGTCCTTGCTCCACGCCTTGTAGCTCTCTTCCGTCTCGGTGAACTGGAGCGGCGCATCCTCCGGCACCCCATGCTTGAGGATGCGACGATGCAACTTGGAGATCGACCGGAAATAGTATTTGTCCCCCGAGCGCAGCACTTCGTACGCATCCGAGAATTGCCGGGTGTCGGGATTCCAGAGGCTCACCTCGGTCGTGTCGTTGTTGTCCCACACCGCATATTTCCCGTAGGTCTCGAACATCGCCTCGATCGTCGTCAAACGCGGCGTCTTCAGCGTCGGGGCGGGTGCCGGCTCGGAGGACGGAGGAGGGGTGGCCGGCGGCGGAGGCGCCCGGCGGGGAAACATCAGGACGGTCAGGGCCCCAAAAATGAATCCCAGCATGATCCAGGACGGCGTCTTCGAGGGTCGCCTGCCTTCGGCGCGTTGGCCCGATTCGTCCATGACGCAGGAATACTTCCGTCCTGCCGCGTCGTCAATCTGGCCCGGGCGCCGGCCAAATGCGCCGCTCCGGCGCGCCTACTTTCGGACCAGGACGGCGGCCGCCATCGCGGCGGTGTCGGTGTGGGAAAGGCTTACGAGGACGTCGCTGGCTCCGACGGAAGCGAGGAGCGCACGGCCGCGCTCGGAAAAGCGGACGAGCGGCTGTTCCCGTCCGCCGTGATAGATGGAGGCGTCGCGCCAGCCAAGGGCCGCGCCGATCCCCGTGGTGAAGCATTTCGAGATCGCCTCCTTCGCCGCCCACCGCGCCGCCAGGTGCTTGTGCGGATGTGCGCGCGCAAAGCAGTACTGCCGCTCCTCGTCCGTGAACACCCGCTCGAGAAAGTGATCCCCGTGCCGGTCGAGGACGTCGCGTATCCGCTGGACGTCGACCAGGTCGCATCCGATGCCGATGACAACGCCGCCGGGAGGAAGGGAGATGTCGGGCATGCGAGTTGGGCGAAAGTCGTCGCTCAACATTCAACGTTCACCCTGCGACGCTCAACCATCAATTGATCGGGGTGCGCTGTCCGGCGGCGACCGCGCGGCCGGTCCGTGCGGTTCCGGCGTGTAGATGACATGAGGGCCGACAAGTGGCGCGCGAGGCGCTATCCTGTCGGCCCTTTATGCAAACAAACGTCTACGAGAACGTCTGTCAGGGAGAGGGTAGTTCGATTCGTGCTGCCGTCGAGACGGCAGTGACTGTAAAGCTGGGGCTGGATGTGCACGCGGCCGATGTGGTGGTTTGCCGGCAGGACGGGGGGCAGTTGCCGAAGCCGAGTCGACGGATGGGCTGGGAGGATCTGCTGGGGATGGCGGGGGAGCTGGCAAAAAGTGGAGCACGCGTGGTGAGTTGCTACGAAGCGGGTCCGTGCGGCTACGGGCTGCATCGGAGGCTGGAGAGGATGGGAGTGCGGAACGTGGTGGTCGTGCCGCAGCGCTGGGACCGGGAGGGCTCGCGGGTGAAGACGGACAAGCGGGATGCACGGGAGCTGTGCAATGCGCTGGACCGCTACCTGCTCGGCAACACCAGCGCCTTCAGCGTGGTGCGGGTGCCGAGCGTGGAAGAGGAACGGGTGCGCTCGATCGGGCGGCAGCGGGGGCGCCTGTTAAAGGAAAGGCAGAGATGCGTGGTGCGTGGGCACGGGCTGATGCTTGCCCAGGGGATCCAGGCTCCGGCGCAGTGGTGGCGCCCGCCGCAGTGGGAAAGTTTGCGCGATCAGCTGCCCGCCTGGGTGCGCGAACAGGTGTCGGACTGGCAGGCCCAGGCGGTGCAGCTGGACCGTGAGGTGGAACGCTGGAGCGTGCGGGTGGAAGAACAAGCCAGCGGGGCGGTTCCGAAGGGGGTGGGCCGGTTGACCACCGGTCTTATCGCCATGGAAGTGGTGGATTGGACACGTTTCAAAAACCGGCGGCAGGTCGCTGCCTACACCGGGCTGTGTCCGAGCGAGGCGAGCACGGGCACCAGGCGGCGACAAGGGGCGATCAACAAGCACGGCAACCCCCGGCTGCGCCACCAACTGGTCGAGGCGGTGTGGCGGCTGATGAGCTGGCAGAAGCAGTATCCGCCGGTGAAAAAGCTGCTGGCGGCGCCGGCCGGCCGGGCCCGGAAGCGACTGGCGGTGGCGGCAGCGCGCCGCCTGGCGATCGATTTATGGCGCATCCACACCGGACAATGCCCGGCCGAAAAGCTGGGCCTGAAGCTGCGTTGAGCGCCAGGGGGCTTTGAGTTGGCGGGGGCGGCGCGTGTCCGCCGCGCCCCTTGGGCCTGATCGCCCGACACGTAGATTGGACCGCTCGTCTCCGCCAACTCTCCGCATAAGTCATCTTATCGCCCGGGGTCCGCTCCGGAGCTTGGATAGCAGGTTGGACCGCGAGCTGGCCGCTTGCGCGTCACGGCGCAGAACGCCCCCTCCGCTCAAATCGCTCCTCCGATATTATCTCGGAGAGGATCGCTCGCCGCCAGGGCGAGCGAGGGCGGAGCTTTTTGTGCTCGACCTAATCAGCTTCATAGCAGGGGCGCCGCTCCTTGACAAGCTCGGGGCCCTGAGCTCGTCAAACGGGCTCGTCGGCGGCCCGGGCTGCATTTCGGGCGGCGCAAGCGCCGCCCCTACGGTTCGCGCGGTTCCGGCGGTTCGATGGGACCAGGGGACTACCGCGGGTGGCCGCCGTTCATCAGCCGTTTCATCTCGCGGACCGCCTCGTCGATGCCGGTGAAAAGGGCGCGACTGATGATGCTGTGGCCGATGTTCAGTTCGTGAAGATGGGGCAGGGTCCGCACTTCGGCAATGTTGACGTAGTTGATGCCATGGCCGGCGTTCACCGTCAGTCCGAGCCGTGCGGCAAGAATGGCGCCGGCTCTCAGCCTCGCAAACTCGGCGTCGCGCGCCCCGCCCACGGCGGCGTTGGAATAGGCCCCGGTATGCAGTTCGATCAACGGCGCCCTGACCTCGGCCGCCAGCTCGATCTGGTGCGGCTCGGGATCGATAAAGAGGCTTGTGGCGATCCCGGCGGCGTTCATGGCGTCCACCGCGGCGCGCACACGCTCGAGATTGCCGCGGACGTCGAGCCCGCCCTCGGTCGTGATCTCCGAGCGGTTCTCCGGGACGAGGCAGACGGAGTCCGGCTTCAGCCTCAGGGCGAAGGCAGTCATCGCCGCCGTACAGGCCATCTCGAAATTCAGTCTGGTGCGGATCGACTTCCGGAGATTCCAGACATCGTGCTCCTGGATGTGCCGCGCGTCCTCGCGCAGGTGCACGGTGATGCCATCGGCGCCGGCTTTCTCGCCCGCCCGGGCCAGCGCCACCGGATCCGGCTCCACGTTCGCGTTCGTGTCCGGGTCGACTCCGCGGTACCGCGCCTGCCGCAGCGTGGCGCAATGGTCAATGTTGAGGCCGAGAAGAATCACGCGCGCGAAGATGCGCGGCCGGCAGACTGGAGTCCAGAGCCGTCGACGGAATGTATTCGCACGGCAACCGGCCGGAGTCCTCGCCTTGCTCTCGACTCCAGACGCAAGAGTCTAGACTCTCGGCCGGAATGGCCGCGCCTAGACGCGAAAACCTCCTGGTCAACATCGTCTGCAACCTGGCGCTGCCGTCGCTCATCCTGACAAAGCTCAGCGGCGAGAAAGGACTCGGCGCCTTCTGGGGCCTGATCGTCGCCCTCTCCTTCCCGGTCGGATACGCGATCTACGACTTCGCCGCGCGGCGGCGGATGAATTTCATTTCCGTGGCCGGCTTCATCAGCGTCCTCCTCTCCGGCGGGCTCACCCTGCTCCACGTCTCGACCGGGTGGTTTGCGGTGAAGGATGCGGCCGTTCCGCTCGCAATCGGCGCCGGCGTCCTGATTTCCGCGCGCTCGAAGACCCCGATCCTCCAGGAGATCCTGATGAACGAGCAGGTCGTCGACCTGCCCCGGATCGAGGCGGCGCTGACGGCGTCAGGCAACCACGGCGCCTTTCGGAACCTCGTCGCGCGCTCGAGCTGGTACCTCGCGGCGGGATTCGGGCTGAGCGCGGTGCTCAACTACATCCTGGCCCGCGCAATCCTGCGCAGCCCGACCGGGACTCCGGAATTCAACGCGGAGCTCGGCCGCATGCATCTGCTGAGCTGGCCGGTGATCGTCGTGCCGAGCATCGGGATCATGATGTTCGTCTTCTGGCGCCTGATCGTCGGGCTGCGCTCCCTCACCGGATTGACGATGGACGAGATATTCCACGGCGGCGGGAAGGAAACCGAGCCCAGGTGATCGGGCGGTTGGACGGCAGCCGCACGCCACGTTTTGCCTCGCGGTCAAATGTAGTAGGCAGCAGCCTTTCGGCCGTGAAAAACCCTCTATCCCGGGTCTTCCTACCCCCTCTTCTCCTGCTGCCTTTCACCCTTCCTGCGCAAAGCGCGGATCCGATCTCGGCGGTGGCCCTTCCTTCGGCGGGGGCAAAGTCGCCGGTTGAGAACTCCGTGGTCAAGGTCTTCGCGACCGTGCGACCGCCGGACCTGGCCAGACCTTGGACGAAGCTCACGGCCCGCGACGTGAGCGGCAGCGGATTCGTGATCGAGGGCAGGCGGATCGTGACAAACGCGCATGTCGTCCTCTACGCCAGCCAGGTGCAGGTGCAGAGCGTCCAGGCGGGCGACAAGTTCCTGGCCTCGGTCGAGTCGATCGCGCCCGGGATCGACCTGGCGGTTCTCAAGCTCACGGACGAAGGTTTCTTCGACACCCATCCGCCGCTTCCGCGCTCCCAGTCGCTGCCCAAGCTGCGCGACACGGTCTCCGTCTACGGATTCCCGACCGGGGGCACCAATCTCTCGGTCACGCAGGGGATCGTCTCGCGGGTGGAGTTCGCGGCCTACAACTACCCCGTGAATGGATTGCGGGTGCAGATCGACGCGGCCCTCAACCCGGGCAACAGCGGCGGACCGGCCGTCGTGGGCGACCAGATGATCGGCGTCGCCTTCAGTGGCGTCGTGAACGCCCAGAACATCGGGTACGTCATCCCGACCGAGGAGGTGAACCTCTTTCTCGCCGACATCGCCGACGGCCACTACGACGGGAAACCGGCGATCTACGACGAGTTCCAGACGCTCGAGAACCCTGCCCTGCGCAGCTATCTCAAGGCCGACCGGACGACCGGGCTCGTCGTCCGCGATACCTTTGCCGACGATTCCTCCTACCCGCTGAAGAAGTGGGACATCGTCACGAGGATCGGGGACATCGACATCGACGACCAGGGGAACATACCCCTCGACTCGAACATCAAGGTCCGTTTTTCGTACGCCATCCAGCACCTGGCGAAGAATGGAACGGTGCCGCTGACGATCGTCCGCCAGGGCGCGCGGATGAACGTGGACGTCCCGGTCCGAACCGACCGGCCAAAACTGATCGGCTACCTTCACGGCGAATATCCGGATTACTTCATCGCCGGGCCGCTGGTCTTTACCGTCGCGACCGAAGACTACGTCTCAGGCGTCACCGGCAGCTCGAACACGAACGGCGCCGCCCTGGCGAATTCGTTCATCCTGCGCGGCAACCCGCTCGAAACCCGCCGGGGCGACCAGCCGGCCTTCAAGGGGGAGGAGCTTGTCATGATCGCGGGTCCCTTCTTCTCGCACGTGATCACGCGCGGCTACAGCCCGCCGACTTATCGCGTGGTGGAATCGCTCAATGGCACCCACGTGAAGAACCTCCTGCACCTGGTGGAGCTCCTGCGCGACTCCAAAGACGAACTCCTGGTCTTCACTTTCGCCGGCCAGGCGGGCGAAGACCTCGTCTTCCGGCGCGATGAGCTGCTGGCCTCGACCGAGGAGGTCCTCAACGACAACGGAATTCGTGCGCAGGGCTCGGCCGCCCCCATGGCCGCCTGGGGCCGCGGACGGTGATTTAAGTTGCGGTCGAGGAGTCGAGGGGTCGAGGAGTCGAAGGAACCGAGGTCGAGGAGTCGAAGGGTCGAGTTGTAGGGCGGCGCACAGGTGCGGCGGCAGCACCGGACGAAATGTAGGGGCGGCGCTCGCGCCGCCCGAGAAGGCACGGGCGCCGCAAGCGGCGCCCCTACAGTCGCTCTCGACTCTAGACTCTAGCCTCTGGACTGCCAAGAGCCGCGTGCGCCCGCCGCTAGCCGCGCTGCTTCATCGGGACGTAGTCGCGCTTGGCGGGGCCGATATAGACCTGGCGCGGCCGGTAGATGCGGCCCTTCGGATTCGCCGCGACCTCGCGCCAATTCGCGATCTGGCCCGGGGCGCGGCCGATGGCGAAGATCACCGTGAACATGTTCATCGGGATGCCGATCGCGCGCATGATGATGCCGGAATAAAAATCCACGTTCGGATACAGCTTCCGCGAGAGGAAGTAGTCGTCCTTCAGCGCGGCCTGCTCGAGGTTCTTGGCGATCTGGAGAAGCGGATCCTTGATCCCGAGTTTCTTCAGGACGTCGTCGCAGGCCTGGCCGATGATCTTCGCCCGCGGGTCGAAGTTCTTGTACACGGCGTGCCCGAATCCCATCAGCCGGTTGCTCTTGCTGCCGGACTTGGCCGCGGCGATGAAGCGCGTGCCGTCGTCGCCCTCGTCGTGGATCGACTGCAGCATGTGCATGACGGCGGTGTTCGCCCCGCCGTGGAGCGGACCGGACAGGGCGCTGATCCCGGCGGAGATCGAGGTGAAGAGATTGGCCGCGCTCGAACCCACCATGCGCACGGTCGACGTGGAGCAGTTCTGCTCGTGATCGGCATGAAGGAGGAGGAGCAGATTGAGCGCCTTGGCCACCTCGGGCGAACAGGCATATTCCTTGTCCGGCTCCGAGAACATCATGTGCAGGAAGTTCTCGCAGAACGACAGCTCCTGCTTCGGGCCGATGTAGGGCAGGCTCCGCTGGTAGCGGTAGATCATGGCCCCGATCGTCCGGATCTTCGAGATCGCGATCGCCGCCGCCATGTCGAAGTTCTTGAGGTCGGCCTCGAAATTGTTCGTGGCGAGCTGGGGATAATGCGCAGCCAGCGAGCCCGTGATCGACGAGAGCAGCGCCATCGGCGGGGCGTCCTTCGGGAAACCCTCGAAGATCTTCTGCATCTGCGTCTCGATGGCCGCGTTGATCCGCAGCAGCAGCCCGAAATCCTTCCGCTGGGTGGCGTTGGGCAGCTCGCCGTAGATGATCAGGTAGGCCGTCTCGACGAAGTCGCTGTGCTTTGCCAGCTGCTCGATCGGATATCCCCGGTGGCGCAGGATCCCGTTGTCCCCATCCAGAAACGTGATCGCGCTCTCGCAGGAGGCGGTGTTGCCGTAGCCCTGGTCATAGGCGACAAAACCGGTGTCGGTCCGCAGCTTGCGGGTGTCGAGCGCGCGCTCGCCCTCGGTGCCGACGATGACTGGGAGAGGGAATTCCTTCCCATCGAGCTTGAGTGAGGCGCTGGACATGTTGAAAACCAAGCGCAGCCGCCGGCCGTTGGCAATCCGGCGTGGCTGCATCCCGTCGGAAATAAGGAAGCGAATGGGAGAGAGTTAGCTGACGTGGAGGCCCGAAACGAAGTCCAGAGTCTAGAGGCTAGAGTTTAGAGCCGGAGACGGGGCGGAGGCTGAAGGTGAAGTCTAGAGGCTAGAGTCCAGAGAGGCCGGAATTCGGAAGATGGTGAGTTTAAAGGCCGGCCTAGACTACAGCCGAACTTTGGCTAGATTTGGGGCAGCTTCACCCCAGCTCCGGCTCTGGACTCTCGACTCTCGACTAGCTTCTGGCCTCCGACTCCGGCCTCCGTCTCTAGCCTCTAGACTCTAGCCTATCGACTCTCACCATGAACCCCGTCCTTAACCCTACTGCGTCTGCCGCCGATCCATTTGCCGTCCTCAAGTCCCACCAGCGCGAAGCCTGGGGGCTTTTTGCCCCTCTCGAGGTAGTGACGATCATGCCGGCAGCCCGCCTGGTGCGGTTCGCAGGTGTGGCGGCGGGGACGAAAGTACTCGATGTCGGCTGCGGAACCGGGGTGGTCGCCGTGACGGCAGCGCGCGCCGGGGCGAAGGTGTCAGGCCTCGATCTCAGCCCGGCGCTGATCGACAGCGCCCGCGCCAATGCCCGGCTGGCGGGGGTGGCCGTCAACTTCATCGAGGGCGACGCGGAGGCCCTTCCCTACCCCGACGCGGAATTCGACATCGTCCTGAGCCAGTTCGGGCACATGTTCGCCCCCCGGCCGGATGTGACCATCCGCGAGATGCTGCGCGTCCTCAAGCCTGGCGGGACGATCGCGTTCTCGACCTGGCCGCCGGAGCAGTACGTGGGGCAGATGTTCGCGCTGGTTTCCCGCTACCAGCCGCCGCCGGAAGGGGCCGCGCCCCCGCCGCAGTGGGGCAATCCGGGAATCGTTCGCGAACGCCTGGGCGACGCCGTCACCGGGATTGTCTTCGACCAGGGAACCATGCTTTTTCCGGCGCTCAGCCCGGCGCACTACCGGGAGTCGGTCGAGAAGACGCTGGGACCGGTGGTCAAGTTCGTGCAATCCACGAAAAGCGAACCGGAAAAGCTGGCGAAATTCCGGAGCGAACTGGAAGCCCTCGTTCAGCTCTACCTCGAGGACAACGCGGTCCGGCAGCATTTCCTCATGACCCGCGCCCGCAAGCGCGGTTGATTGTAGGGGCGGCGCTCGCGCCGCCCGGCGGAATCCCATAACGGCAATTGCGGTCGAGGAGTCGAACAGTACCGAACGCACGGGCGCCACGAGTGGCGCCCCTACAAGCGCAGCAGCTCTAGACTCCAGACTCTGGACTTCCGCATGCACCCGCCGCACGGTGTCTCACCCAGAGTCCCGGAGCCCCCGGAGCCAATCCGTCCGAGATTGCGCCGCTTCCGCGGGAACGCACGGGCGCCACGAGTGGCGCCCCTACAAGCGCAGCAGCTCCGCCGCGCCGCGGGCGGCGTAAACGCCGTCCCTACAATTCATTCCGCTCGCCTGCTGCGTAGGGGCGCCGCTGGTCGGCGCCCGGCTGCGACCGCGACGAAGTTGCGGTAGAGGGCGATGCCCGCCGCCTGGCTTTTTTCCGGGTGGAACTGCGTGGCGAAGCACCGGCCACGCGCGATGGCGGCGACGAACTTCCCGCCGTAGTCGCATTCCGCCAGGACAAGCCCGGCATCCGCCGGGACGCAGTGGTAGGAGTGGACGAAATAGAACGCCTCCCCTTTTGTCCCGAGCCCGCGGGCGAGCGGCGACCCGCCCTGGACGAATTCCAGCGTGTTCCAGCCCATGTGCGGAATCTTGAATCCCGGCGGCCGCTGAAAACGAACGACGTTCCCCTTGAAGACACCGAGGCCGGGAATGTCGGCCTCCTCGGAGAAGTCGAAAAGCGCCTGCATGCCCAGGCACACGCCGAGAAACGGCCGGTCGGCCCCGATCCAGTCGCGGACGGCGCGATCGAGACCGGAGTTCCGCAACGCGGCGACACAGTCGCGCAGCGCGCCGACTCCGGGCAGGACGAGCCCTGCCGCCTGGCTCTGCTCGAGCTGGGCGGGGGTCTCGACCACGCGCGGCTCGGCGCCCACCGCCTCGAGCGCCTTGGTGACGCTGCGGAGGTTGCAGATACCGCTGTCGATCACGGCTATTGTTGTCACTTGTCGAGGAGTCGAGGGGTCTAGGAGTCGAGGAGCCAGCAGAAGCGCCAGGCCCTTCGACTCCTCGACCCTTCGACTAGATCATCCCTTTTGTCGAAGGCAGCAGGTCGGCTGCGCGGGGATCGATCTGCGTCGCCAGGTCGAGGGCGCGAGCCAGGCCCTTGAAGATGGCTTCGGCGACGTGGTGCGGTTCCTCGCCGTAGACCAGCTGGACGTGGAGATTGGCGCCGAGGGAATTGCTGAAGGCCCGGCAGAATTCCTTGACCAGCGCGATGTTGAAATCGCGGACGAACATCGTCGGCGCCTCCGCCTGATAGACGAGGTGCGGCCGGCCGCCGAGATCGATGGCAATGCGCGCGAGCGATTCATCCATCGGCAGGACGAAAAATCCGTAGCGGCGGATGCCCAGCTTGTCGCCGAGCGCCTCCTTGAAAGCCTGGCCCAGGACCAGCCCGACGTCCTCGACGGTGTGATGGTAGTCGACGTCGGTGTCGCCCTTGGCGGCGATCGTCAGGTCAAAAAGGCCGTGCTTCGCGAACAGCGTGAGCATGTGGTCGAAAAAGGGAACACCCGTGTCGATGCTCGACTCACCGCGGCCGTCGACCGCCAGCGTGAGCCGGATATCCGTCTCCGCCGTCTTTCGGTTCACTGTCGCGTTGCGAGCTGGGGGGCCTTTTGCCATTCGTCGAGTTCCTGGTTGAGGACGCGCATCTCGTCGTCCGTGCCGACGCTGATGCGCAGGAACGGAGCGGTCAAGGGGCTGCTGGGGAAGTGCCTGACCAGCACCCGGCGGGAGTGCAGGAATTCCCAGAGGGCCTTCGCCACCGCCGCCCCCGATTCCCCCTCGCGGGTGCGCGGCTCGGTGAAGACGAAATTGGCCTGCGACGGATAGGTGAACCAGCCGCGCGTCCCCTTGAGCCCGGCGATGAAACGGTCGCGGGTCGAGCAGATCCGCGCGATGACCGAGGAGTAGTATGCCGGGTCGGCCAGGGCGGCCTCGGCCGCCACCTGGGCCAGGCGACCGACGTTGTAGCTGTCGCGCACGCGGTCGATGAGGTCGATCACACCGGCTGAGGCCAGGGCGTACCCGACCCGCATGCCGGCCAGGGCATAGGCCTTGGAAAACGTCCGGACGACGACAAGCCGCTCGTGGCGCTGCACCAGCTCGACCGCGTTCGCGGCGGCAAACGGGGCATAGGCCTCGTCGACGACGAGGATTCCCGGAAAAGCCCGGGCGGCGCGAGCGACGTCGTCGGTGCCGAAGCCGACGCCGGTCGGGGCGTTCGGGGAGGTCAGGAAGAAGATCCGCGCCTTCGAGCGGGCAATCCGGTCCACCGGCAGCTCCATCGAGCGCGAGAACTCCACCAGTTCCACCGCTCCGTCCTGGATGCCGACGAGCACGGGATACAGGGAGTAGCTCGGCCAGGTGAAGCCGGCGGCCGACGCGGGTCCGCAGAAACAGCGAACGAGGAGATTCAGGATGTCGTCCGAGCCGTTGCCGATGCAGACATTCGCCGCGGACAGCCCGTGGTGGCGCGCCACGGCGTGGCGCAGCGGGTCGCTCTTCGGGTTCGGGTAAAGCCGGAGCCGGGCGCCGTCGGATCCGATCTCATTCCGGAGCGCCTCGGCCACGCGCGGGCTTGGCGGATAGGGGCACTCGTTGGTGTTGAGCTTAACCCAGCCTTCTTCGCCCGGCTGCATTCCCGGCGTATAGGCGTGCAGCCTGGCGATGTGCGGAAGCGCGAGATCGCTCACTGGGGGCGCCGGGACTGCAACCGAATGCTCGCGGACCGCCCATGGGCGTCGAGTCGTTCCATGGCGGAGAACGCAGCCACGGCCGGTTCCGCCCGCTCCAGGCTTCGGCGGTCGTAGCGGACGAGGCTCGTCCGCCGAACGAAGTCGGCGACGCGCAGGCCGCTGAAAAACCGCCCGGTGCGCCCGGTGGGAAGGACGTGGCTGGGTCCGGCGACGAAGTCGCCGAGGACGGTCGGGGAGTCGCCTCCGACAAGGATGGCTCCGGCAGTCGTGACCAGCCGGGAAAGCTTTCGGGCCGCGGCCGGCCGGACCAGGAGTTCCAGATGCTCGGGCGCGACGTAATTGGCCACGGCCGCGGCGGCGGCAACGTCGCGAACCTCGACGGCGAGAAACCCCTCCTCCAGCACCCGCTCGATCTTGCCCAGGCGGGACGAGGCCGCGGCCTGGGCCCGAGCCTCGGAGGCGATGGCGTCGATGACTGCGCCGGAGAATCCCAGGAGATATACCTTCTCCCGCCCGGAACCGTGCTCGGCCTGGGCGACAAGATCGGCGGCGGCAAATTCCGGGCGAGCGCTGTCGTCCGCCACGATCATGACCTCGCTCGGGCCGGGCAGCGAATCGACGCCGACGATGCCGAAGACCTGGCGTTTCGCCTCGCAGACGTACGCGTTGCCCGGTCCGAAAATCTTGTCGACCGCCGGTATGGAGGGCGTGCCGAATGCCATCGCACCGATGGCCTGGACGCCGCCGATGCGGTAGACTTCGGTGGCGCCGGCGAGACGGATGGCGGCCAGCAGCGCCGGCGCAATGGTCCCCTCGCCTGTCGCCGGGGTGAAGACGGCAATCTCGGGACAGCCTGCGATCCGCGCCAGCGTGATCGTCATCAACGCGGTGGAAACCAGCGGAACCTCGCCGCCCGGGACGTACACGCCGACACGCCGGATCGGGTCGAACTTTTCGCCGACCGTCGCGCCGTGTGCATTTCGGCCGGTCCATCCCTTCGGGAGTCCCCGGCGGTTGAAGGCGGCGATCGACTCCCGTGCCTCCGCCAGGGCCTTGCGGTCGGCGGCGGGAATCAGCCGGGCCGCCCGGGCGACTTCCCGCGGGGGGACGCGCAGGCGGGTGGCGCCGAAGCGGGCGCCGTCAAACTTCGCCGCGTATTCGAGCACGGCCTCGTCGCCCCGGGCCCGGACGTCGCCGAGGATGCCGGCCACGGCGTCGACCAGGTCGCGCGACGGGGCGGCGGCGGCGCAGAAAGCGGCCAGATCCGCGTCGAAATTGCGGGAGCCGTGCCGGAGAAGCTTCACTTCGCCGGCAGCGCCGGGACGGCAAAGTAACTGTCGGGAAACATCTCGTTCACGGTGATCCTGCTGAAGGTCACCGTGATCGTGGCGGTCTTTCCGTTCGGCTGCGTGACCGTGGTGATCATCTTCTTGGCAAAGCGGATTCCGTTCACCGGCATCTCGCCCTCCTCCCTGATCGATCCACCCTGGCTCGTCTCGGTCAGGACCAGTTTGCCCGTCACCTGGTCGATGTAGCGGTAGAACACGATGTCGGCGCTGTGTTTTATCGCGAGCTTGTGGCAGATGACGCCGCCGACGGTCGCCGTCCCCATGTCCTCGATATTCTCGATCGGGACCCCGCGGTAGAACTTCAGGTTCTCCAGCGTGTTGGCCCGCAGGCGCCTGATGTCGTCGAGCTTCTGCAGGGTGAAGTTCCAGCGGGGCGGCGTGCTCCTGTCCTCCACGCGGTGCCAGGCGTCGAATCCGTCGAGGGCCGTGACCTCGGTGCCGGAGTCGGAAACGGCCGTGATCTTCTGCTTGAACGGCTCCTGGAAGACGATCTCAACCGTCGCGTTGATCGGCTTGGAGGCGGGGTCGGAGGTGTCGAGGATCGTGACGAGGTCGCCGACGAAATGGAGCGACTTGATCGAATTCAGGGCGGCCTCGGAGCCGTAGTAGGCCCGCGCCTTGGCGACGATGGCGGAGGGATCCGCCCGGCCGGCGGCCGCTCGCGCCGCCGCGCAGGTCAAAAGTCCTATTCCCAAGAGTCGCAGCGATTTGAGAAACATCGGTCGAATTCGTTCGCAGCAGCATGGCATGCACGCCGGCGACACAGCAACGGCAAATCCTGCTGCAAACGCCGCCCTGCGGCGACGTTTCATTCCCACTCGATGGTGGCGGGAGGCTTCGAGCTGATGTCGAAGACGACGCGGCTCACGCCGCGGACCTCGTTGGTGATCCGGCTCGAGACCCGGCGGAGGAGATCGTGCGGGAGCCGGGCCCAGTCCGCGGTCATCGCGTCGACGCTTTCCACCACGCGGAGGGCGATGACGTAGTCGTAGGTGCGCTCGTCGCCGAAGACTCCGACGGTGCGGACCGGCAGGAAGACGCAGAAGGACTGCCAGACCTTGTAGTAGAGGCCGGAGCGCATCATCTCGTCGTGGAGGACGGCGTCGGCGTTGCGCAGGATCTCGAGCCGCTCGCCGGTCACCTCGCCCATGACGCGGACGCCCAGGCCCGGCCCGGGAAAGGGCTGGCGCCAGACGACCTCCCGGGGAAGGCCGAGCAGCTTTCCCACGGCGCGGACCTCGTCCTTGAAGAGCTGCCGGAGCGGCTCGATCAGCTTCAGCTTCATCCGCTCCGGCAGCCCGCCGACGTTGTGGTGGGTCTTGATCACGGAGGCGGGGTTGTTCCCGATGGAGACGCTCTCGATCACGTCGGGATAAAGCGTGCCCTGGCCGAGAAACTCGGCTCGGCCGACGTGGCGGAGCGACTTCTCGAACACCTCGACGAAGGTGCGGCCGATGATCTTCCGCTTCTGCTCGGGCTCGGTCACGCCGCGCAGCCGGCGCAGGAAGGTGGCGGAGGCGTCGACGACGCGCAGGTCGATGTGAAAATGCTTCCGGTAGAGCGCCTCGACGTAGGCGCGCTCGCCCTTGCGCAGCAGGCCGTTGTCGACGAAGACGCAGGTGAGCTGCCGGCCGATGGCGCGGTGCAGGAGCGCGGCGGCGACGGAGGAGTCGACCCCGCCGGAGAGGCCGAGGACCACGCGGGACTTCCCGACGGCGGCCCGGATCTCGGCTAGCGAATGGGCGATGAAGTCGCGCGTCGTCCAGTCCTGGCGGGCCCGGCAGATCCTGACCAGGAAGTTCCGGATCATGTCGACGCCGTGCTCGGTGTGGAAGACCTCCGGGTGAAACTGGAGCCCGTAGAACTGCCGGCTTTCGTCCTCGATCGCCGCGTAGGGCGAATTGTCCGATATGGCGGTGACGCGGAAGCCCGGCGGCAGCCGGGTGATCTTGTCGCCGTGCGAATTCCAGATGCGGAGCTTTTTCGGCAGGCCGGCGAAAAGCGTGCCGGGCTTCTTCACGGTCAGCCGGCCGTGGCCGTATTCGCGCTCGCGGCTGAGGGCGACCTTCCCATTGAGGAAGTAGGCCATGAGCTGCACGCCGTAGCAGATTCCCAGGATGGGGACTCCGAGCTTGAAGACCGCCGGGTCGGGATGCGGCGCCTTGCGTGCGTAGACGCTCTGCGGGCCGCCGGAGAAGATGATCCCGATGACGCCGTCGTCCCGCAGCTTCGAGGCCGGCGTCGAGTAATGGTAGATCTTCGAGTAGACCTGGCACTCACGGGTCCGGCGCGCGATCACCTGGGTCAGCTGCGATCCGAAATCGAGGACGGCGATGATCTGTGGCATGAAGCGACTGGAAACGGGAAGCAAAACCGGCCCGCGCCGCGAATCGCAAGCGAGATTGTGGGAGGCTAATCGGATTTGAAGAGGAGATCGCGAAGCCGCGAAGAACTCGCCGTCGACTCTCGTTCATGCAGAATCTGCCGGAGTAATCCTCCGCGACCTTTGCGTGCTCCTGTTTTACGAATTCTAACCTGGCTCCTTGTCGCCGCCGCCCCCGTCGCCGCGCAAGATAGGTTGCCGTCCGTCGAAGTCACGGATTTCTCCCTTTTTATCGGGGTCCGGCTGGCCACGCTGTTCACCGCCGACCGGGTGGTCGCCGTCGCCTTCGATCCGGTTGAGAAGGGATCGTTGGCGGAAAAGGCCGGTTTAAGATCCGGGGACGTGCTCGTGGCCGTTGACGGCCGCGACATCCGCGGAATGAAACCCGCCGACTTCGCCAGGCTTTTCAAGCGCAACCCCGACCGCCAGGGCTTTCTCGACTGGAAGTTCACCGTCGATCGCTTCGGCGCCGCCGAGCGCCCCGGCCAGCCGCAGAGACTGGTCGTCGAAGTCAGGGTTCGCCAGTAGGACGGTCGAGAAGTCGACCTGCTGCAGCGCCCCTCGGCTCCTCGAAACTGCTTTAATATCTCAGTCTCGTATTCTCGAACTGGCAGTCGGGGCAGCGGCACAGCTCGGTGCCGCCGGGGGCGGTGTACAGCCGGTCGCAGCGGATGCAGTGAAACACGGTGCGCCGGCGCTCCCGCTCGAAGTGGCTGTGGTCGCGCCGGTCGTAGTAGAGCCAGACGGCGGTGAAACCCACGGCGAGGACCGTGCAGTAGATGACGGCGGCCGTCTGGAGGTCGAACATGGCGAAGAGCGGCGGAGCGGAGCGGGATTTGCCCCGCGCCCGCCCCTCAGCTCCTGGCCTCGGGAGCCGGCGGTTCGGCCGCGGCCGGCTTGGCGGCGGACTCGGCCGGCTCGGACTTCGCGGCCTCGGTCTTTGCCGCCTTGGGCGCCTTGGCCCGGGAAGGCTTGCGCCCCCTGGACTTCTTGTAGCCGGTGTCCTCGGCCTTCACGAACTCGATCAGGGCGAGCTCGGCGGCGTCGCTGATGCGGCGGGGCCCGAGCTTGTAGATGCGGGTATAGCCGCCGTTGCGATTGGCGAACTCCTTGTACTTCTCGTTGAAGAGAAGCGTGACCGCGTCCTCGTTGCGGACGTCGGCCAGGGCGAGGCGGCGGAGATGGATCTGGTCCTTGCGGTCCGGCTGGGCCGCGGCCTTCTTGGCCTTGGTGATCACCTTCTCGATGAAGGGGCGGAGCGCCTTGGCCTTCGTCAGGGTGGTCTGGATGCGCCCGTGCTCGATCAGGGACGCGGCAAGATTGGACAGCATCGCGCGGCGATGCTCGCGGGTCACGCCCAGTGAGGCGCGGTGTTTGTTGTGGCGCATTGTCTAGATTTTTGGTTTTCGATTCCCGATTTCCGATTGCCGCGATCCGACCGGCCCACCGGCGGGACCGATCGAAAATCGCGAATCCAAAATCGAGAATCCGCTCAGGCTTCCTTCTTCGCGTCCAGCAGGCGCTCGTCGAACTTCATGCCGAGCGAGAGACCGAGGGCCTCGAGCTTCTCCTTGATTTCGTTGAGCGACTTCTTGCCGAAGTTGCGGTACTTGAGCATCTCCTGCTCGGTCTTCATCGCCAGTTCGCCGACGGTGGTGATGTTGGCGTTGTTGAGGCAGTTGGCGGCGCGGACGGAGAGCTCGATCTCGTTGACCGACATGTTGAGGAGCTTGCGGAGCTTGTTCTGCTCCTCGCTGACCTCGCTCTGCTGGCTCTCGAACTCGAAGGACTGCTCGCTGACGCGGTCGAAGACGTCGAGGTGGTGCTTGAGGATGGAGGCGGCCTCCTTGAGGGCGTCGTCCGGGGTGATGCGGCCGTCCGTCCAGATCTCGACCAGGAGCTTGTCGTAGTCGGTGATCTGGCCGACGCGGGTGTTCTCCACCGAGTACTTCACCAGCTTGATGGGCGAGAAGAGGGAGTCGATCGGGATGACCCCGATGGCCTGCTCCTCCTTCTTGTTCTGCTCGCCGGGGCAGTAGCCGCGGCCGGTCTTGACCTCGATCTCGGCCTCGAAGGTGCGCTTGCTGTCGAGCGTGCAGATGAGCTGGTCGGGATTGACCACGGTGATGTTGGCGTCGGGCTGGATGTCGGCGGCGGTGACCTTGCCGCTCTTCGTCACCTTGATCCCGAGGGTGACCGGCTCGCGCTTGGTCGAGACGAGCAGGACCTTCTTGAGGTTGAGGACGATGTCGGTGACGTCCTCGACGATGCCGTCGATGCTCTGGAACTCGTGGTTCACGCCGTCGATCTTGATCGACGAGATGGCCGCGCCCTCGATCGAGCTGAGGAGGACGCGCCGGAGCGAATTGCCGACGGTGTGGCCGTAGCCGGCCTCGAACGGCTCGGCAATGAACTTGGCGTACGTGGTGGTCGCGCCTTCCTCGACCTTGGTCAGTTTGTTGGGCAGTTCGAACTTACCGAGACGTTTTGGCATGGGCGGCTGGCTTTTGATTTTGAGATCTGAGATTTGAGAGAGGGAGGCCGCTTAGAAGCGGGAGTAGAACTCGACGATCAGCTGCTCGTTGATCCCCTGCTCCATTTCCTCGCGGGTGGGCAGGCGGACGACGGCGGCCTTGAAGGCCTCGGGATTGAGCGAGAGCCAGCCGGGAACGGTGCGGATGCGGTTCTCCTCCAGCTGCCGGGTGGCCATCTGGCGGGAGGCCGGGGTGTTCTTCACCTCGATCTCGTCGCCGGCGCGCACGTTGTAGCTGGCGACATCGAGCTTGTGCCCGTTGACGCGGACGTGGCCGTGGTTGACGAACTGGCGGGCGGCGGCGCGGGTCTTGGCCAGCCCCAGGAGGTAGACCACGCTGTCGAGCCGGGTCTCCAGGAGCTGGAGGAAGCGCTCGCCGGTGACGCCGCGCTCGCGCTTGGCGATCTCGAAGACGCGCCGGAACTGGCGCTCGAGCAGGCCGTAGATGTAGCGGAGCTTCTGCTTCTCGCTGAGGCCGACGGCATATTCCGAAAGCTTGCGGCGGGACTTCGGGCCGTGCTGGCCGGGAGGATAGTTGCGGCGTTCGAGCGCCTTGCCCGAGCCGAGGATGTGCTGGCCGAAGCGCCGGCTGATGCGGGTGGTTGGTCCGATGTATCTGGCCATCTGGATTTGAAAGGTTTTGAGATTTGGGATTCGCGGGGCGGCTTACACGCGGCGACGCTTGCGGGGGCGGCAGCCGTTGTGCGGGATCGGCGTGACGTCGACGATCGAGGTGATCTCGAGGCCGATGGCCTGGAGGGCGCGGATGGCGCTGTCGCGGCCGAGGCCGGGACCGGAGACGCGGATGACGACGTCCTTGAGGCCGTGCGACATCGCGTTGCGGGCAGCGTCCTGGGCGACGACCTGGGCGGCGTAGGCGGTGGACTTGCGCGAGCCGCGGAAGTTGCACTTGCCGGCGCTGGACCAGGCGATGACCTGCCCCTTGCCGTCGGTGATGGTGACGATCGTGTTGTTGAACGAGGCGAGGACGTTGACGACACCCGAGGTGACGTTCTTCGATCCCTTGGCCTTGCGGACCTTGACCGCGCTCAGCTCCTCCTTGAGCAGATCCTCGGCCGTGGGCTGCTTGGCCACACCGCCGACGGTCTCCTTGGCCGCGCCGGAATCGGCGGGGGCGGCGGCCGGCCTGGCCGCGGCCGGCTCGGCCGTCGCGGCGGCCTTGTCGGCGGGACCGGCGGCGGGCTTGTCGCCCTTCGGACCCTTTTCACGCGGCGGCTTACCGGCGCCCTTTGCGGCGTCGCCAGAGGCCGCGGCGGGCTTCTTCTCCTTCTTCGGTTCGGACTTTTCTTCAGCCATGACGTGTAAGAATTATGCCTCCTTGGCCTTGGTGACGCCGACGGTCTTGCGCGGTCCCTTGCGGGTGCGGGCGTTGGTGCTGGTGCGCTGGCCGCGGACGGGCAGCCCGCGGCGGTGACGGACGCCCCGATAGCAGTTGATCGCCTGGAGACGCTTCAGGTTGGCGGCGATCTCGCGGCGGAGGTCGCCCTCGAGGACCCATTTGTGCTCGGTGATGACCTGGAGGATCTTGTTGAGCTGCTCCTCGGTCAGGTCCTGGGCGCGCATGTCGGCGTTCAGCCCGGCCTCGCGGACGATCAGGTCCGCGCGCATCGGGCCGATGCCGTTGATGTATCGGAGGGAGTACGCGACTTTCTTTTTCGCGGGAATTTCAACGCCGAGGAGACGTGGCATGTTTTTTAGGAAAAGGGATTGGAGGGAGCTATGACGGGTGAATCGGAATGGAAAGGTGTGGGAAAAGCGGGCGGGCGGACTAGGAACTGGGAATCGCGATGGCGCCGGCGGTGGCATGGACGGGGCCGGTGACCGGGCGGGGAATGGTGAGGATCTCCGGTTCCTTCTCGGTCACGAGCACGGTGTGTTCGAAGTGGGCGGAGGGCGAATTGTCGGCGGTGACGATCGTCCAGCCGTCGGCGAGCGTCTTCGTCCGGTAGCCGCCGAGGTTGACCATGGGCTCGATCGCGAGCGTCATGCCCGGCTTGATCCGGTCCCCGGTGTTCGGCCGGCCGAAGTTCGGGATCTGCGGCTCCTCGTGCATCGAGAGACCGACCCCGTGGCCGACCATGTCGCGGACGACGCTGAATCCGTTGCCCTCGACGTAGCGCTGAACGGTGGAGGAGATGTCTCCAATCCGCAGGCCGGGCCGGGCGACGGAAATCCCGAGGCGAAGGGCCTCCTCCGTGACGGCGAGCAGCTTCCGGAATCCGGGAGCGATCGCACCGACGGGGACGGTGACGGCGTTGTCGCCGATGTAGCCCTCGTACTCGATCACGATGTCGAGCGAGACGATGTCGCCGTCGCGCAGGATCCGCCGGTAGGACGGGATTCCGTGGACGACCTCCTCGTTGACGGAGATGCAGGTGTGCGCCGGGTAGCGGCGGGAGCCGATCTGGTAGCCGTAGCAGGCGCTGCGGGCGCCGTGGCGGGCGATGGACGCCCGGCCGGCCTCCTCGAGGTCCTGCGTGCTGATGCCAGGCTTCACGAACGTCTTCAGTTCCTGAAGGACGTTGGCGGCAATCGTGCACGACTGCCGCATGTGCTCGATCTGCCGGTCGTTCTTGATCGGGATCATCGACCGGCGAACCCGGATCTCGAATCCGGGACTTGAGCGAAAGCCTGGAGCAACGTAGCCGGGAGGATTCCCGCATCGGGTAGGGGCGCGGGCGAGGATCGCGTCGCGCCACAAATCTCCGGCCGCATCCGGGCCGGAGAGACGTGCTCTGAATTCAAAGAACCAGCCCGCATGCCAACGACTTCCACGCCGGCCCCCGCTGATTCGGGGTGTACGAGCCCCCCGCCGGCGGTAAGGCCAAAAGGGGAAAAGAGGTCGGTGATGGCAGCCGAGCCCACCTGAGTAAAGAACTTAATGTGCGCCGCGGACGAAGTAGATCACCAGGCCGAGGACGAGCAGGCCCAGGGCGGGCAGAGCGATTTTCATTAACGCCTCGGTACCAAGGGCCTCGCCCGTCATTCCCCCGGTCGTTCCGCTGCGGGCGCGGATGCGCCCCTTCTTCAGGAAGCCGTCGTAGTGGCGCTGCAGGAGGAAGGTCTCGACCTGGCGCATGGTGTCCAGGATGACGCCGACGGTGATGAGCATGCCGGTGCCGCCGAAGAAGGAGGAGATGCTCTGGGGGACGTTCATGCCCTTGTAGAGGATGTCGGGCATGACGGCGATGACGGTGAGGAAGATCGCGCCGGCGAGGGTCAGCCGGGTCATGATGAAGTCGAGGAACTGGGCGGTGGGTTCGCCCGGCCGGACGCCGGGGACGTAGCCGCCGTACTTCTTCAGGTCGTCGGCGATCTGGATCGGCTTGAACATGACCGAGACCCAGAAATAGCTGAAGAAGAGGATGAGCAGGATATCGAGGGTGTAGTAAAGCGCGCTGCCCCGCTGGAGTTCGCCGCCGAGGTCGATCAGCCACTTCAGGTTGAAGTTGGCGCCGAGGAGCCGGAAGAGCTGGGCGGGGAAGAGGAGGATGGCGCTGGCGAAGATGACGGGCATGACGCCGGAGTAGTTCACCTTCAGCGGAAGGAAGGAGCTCTGGCCGCCCATGATCTTGTTGCCGACGACGCGCTTGGCGTACTGGACGGGAATCTTGCGCTGGCCCTGGATGACGAGGATGACGCCCATCGTGACCAGGACGAAGAGGGCGAGCATGATGACGAACTGCGGGAGGGTCAGCTTCGTGTCGGTGCCGACGCTGGCGTTAAGCCGGCGGTAGATCTCGGTGAAGGCGGCGGGAATGCGGGAGAGGATGCCGACGGTGATCAGGAGCGAGACGCCGTTGCCGATTCCGCGCTGGGTGATCTGTTCCCCCAGCCACATCAGCAGCATGGTGCCGGCGGTCATGAGGAGCACGGACTGGATCGTGAACCATATCCCCGGATTGAAGACGACCTGCCCGAACTGGTTCGCGTTGTACCCGGTGAAAAGCGTGGCGAGCTGGGTGGGATTCTGCAGGGCGGTCACCGTGAGCAATCCCTGCACGATGCAGATCGCGACGGTGGCGTAGCGCGTGTACTGGACGAGCTTCTGGCGGCCGACGTCGCCCTCCTGCTGCAGGCGGCTGAGGGCCGGGACGACCGCGGCCATGAGCTGGAAGATGATGGACGCGCTGATGTACGGCATGATGCCGAGAGCGCCGATCGCGCCGTTGGTCAGCGCGCCGCCGGTGAACATGTTGTACAGCCCGAGCATGCCGGCGTCGTTGCCCAGCCGGCGGAGCTGGTCGAAGTAGGCGTGGAGGGGGACGACGTTGATCCCCGGCAGCGGGATGGCGGCGGCGACGCGGGCGACGAAGAGCAGCGCCAGGGTGTAGATGATCCGCGAGCGCAGCTCGGGGATCTTCAGGGAGTTGGTGAAAGCGCTGAACATTTTCGATTTTGGATTCTCGATTCTCGATTACTGGCGATTCCCGGGCTCCTGTTGCGCGCGCAATCGAGAATCGAGAATCGCCAATCGAAACTCCGGTCAGCCCACGATGGCCTTGCCTCCGGCCTTCTCGATCTTGGCCTTCGCCGACTCGGAGAACTTCGCGGCGGTGACGTTGAGCGCGCGGCTGAGCTCGCCGTCGCCGAGGACCTTGACGCGGGTCTCGCCGGAGCGGATCAGGCCGCTGGCGGCGAGGATGCCGGCGTCGACGTCCTTGATCGCCTGGTCGAGGGAGCCGAGGTCGCCGACGTTGACGACGGCGATCTCGACGCGGAAGGCGGCCTGGTTGAAGCCGCGGTGGGGAAGCTTGCGGTAGAGGGGCATCTGGCCGCCCTCGAAACCGGGGCGGATGCTGCCGCCGGAGCGGGCGGTCTGGCCCTTCCCTCCCCTGCCGGAGGTCTTGCCGTGGCCGCCGCCTTCGCCGCAGCCGACGCGCTTGCGCCGGTGGACGGCGCCGGGAGTGTTCTTGAGTTCGTGAAGTTTCATTTTCGATTACGGCCGGTCGATTTGCGGTTCAGCGCTCTGGATTGGTGGAAAGGTCCTGCAATCGGGAAACGAGAATCGAAAATCGGGAATCCGCTCAGGCCTTGCGGAGGTTCGAGACGTCCTCGGCCATGCGGAGCTGGCGGAGGGCGTTGACGGTGGCGTTGACGACGGCGATGTGGTTCTTGGAGCCCATCGACTTGGTGAGGACGTTCTTCACCCCGGCGGCCTCGAGGACGGCGCGGACGCCGCCGCCGGCGATGAGGCCGGTGCCGGGCGAGGCGGGCTTGAGGAGGACCTTGCCCCCGTCGAACTCGCCGAAGACGTCGTGCGGGATGGTGTCGCCCTTGAGCTTGACGTGGACGAGATGCTTGTGGGCGTGCGCCGTGCTCTTCTTGATCGCGTCGGGCACCTCGTTGGCCTTGCCGTAGCCGACCCCGATGTTGCCCTTCTGGTCGCCGACGACGGCGAGGGCGGCGAAGCTGAAGCGGCGTCCGCCCTTCACCACCTTGGCGCAGCGGTTGATGAAGACGACCTTCTCCACCATGCCGGGCACGCCCTCGGGGGCGGGCTTGTCGCGCCGGCTGTCGCGCCGCGGTCCGCGACCGTCGCGGGGACCGCGCTGCTCACGCTGTTCGCGGGCGGGAGCGGGTGCAGGCGCCGGCGTGGGAGTGGGAGTGGGAGTGGGCGTGGGAGCGGGAGCGGCGGCGGCCGGCGTTCCGGAATCGGGCGTGGAGTCGGGCTGGGACGGTGAAATTGTGTCGGTGCTCATAGGCTGCGGTTAGAACTCGAGGCCACCCTCGCGGGCAGCTTCGGCGAAGACCTTGACTTTGCCATGATAGCGGGCGCCGCTGCGGTCGAAGACGACGGCCTTGAGCCCGGCCTCCTTCGCCTTGGCGGCGAAGGCGGAACCGAGCGCCCTGGCGCCGGCCAGGTTGGCGTGGAGCTTCTTCTCCCGCAGGGCGGAATCGACGCTGGAGAGGAAAACGAGGGTGCGACCGGCGGCGTCGTCGATCGCCTGGGCATAAATGTGCTTGGAGCTGAAGCGGACGCTGAGCCGCGGGCGCGCGGAGCTCCCGACGATCTTCTTGCGGATGCGCCAGCGCCGCTTCTGCAGCAGGTCGGCCTTGCGGATGGTGTTCACGGGATTGGAGATTTGAGCGTTGAGGGGGGCGTCAGGCGACGGTCTTGCCTTCCTTGCGGCGGACGCGCTCGCCGACGATGCGCACGCCCTTGCCCTTGTACGGCTCCGGCGGATAGAAGGCGCGGATGTTGGCGGTGACGGCGCCGACGAGCTGCTTGTCGGCACCCTCGACCTTGAGCTTGGTCTGGTCGGTGACGGTCACCTTGATGCCGTCGGGAATCTCCATCAGGATCGGATGGGAATAGCCGAGGGCGAGGTCGAGCTGCTTGCCCTTGAGCTGGGCCTTGAAGCCGACGCCCTGGATCTCGAGCTCCTTGGAATAGCCGGTGGTCACGCCCTTCACCATTCCGGCGATGACGGAACGGACCGTGCCGTACATGGCGCGGGCGAAGCGGCTGTCGTCCTCGGAGGGCGAGACGACGACCTTCTTCTCGGCCACGGCGATGTTCACCACCGGGGCGAAGGACTTCGTGACTTTTCCCTTCGGTCCCTCGACGTGGACGGTGTGGTTCTTGATCTCGACCTTCACCTTGTCGGGAATCGGGACGGGTTGTTTGCCGATGCGGCTCATTTGGAATTTTTGATTTTTGAGTTCCGATTTTCGATCTCCGGCGGGCGGAGAACCGGAGGGCGGATCACCAGACGCTGCAGACCAGTTCGCCGCCGGCCTTCTGGCGGCGGCAGTCGGCGTCCTTCAGCAGGCCCTTCGAGGTCGAGAGGATGCTGATGCCGAGGCCGTTGAGGACGCGCGGGATCTCGCTGTAGCGGTAGTAGAGCCGGCGGCCGGGGGTGGAGATGCGGGTCAGCCCGGTGATCGCGGGCGCGCCCTGGATGTACTTCATTTTCACCACGAGCGTCTTGTGGCCCCTGGCGTCGACCGCCTGCGAAAAGTCGGAGATGTAGCCTTCGGCCTTGAGGATGCCCGCGATCGACTCCTTGAGGATCGAGTGCGGGATGACGCATTCCTCCAGCCGCGCGCGGCTGGCGTTTCGGACTCGGGTGAGAAAATCGCTGATCGGATCGGTCATTGAATTTCGATTTTTGATTCTCGATCTCCGATGGCTCGGATGCTCGAGATTCTGATTCGTTTATTAAAGGGCGGCGGATTGGCGGGATTTCGGGGCAATCGAAAATCGGGAACCGGGAATCACCAGGAGGACTTGATCACGCCCGGGATCTTGCCGGAGAGGGCGAGCTCGCGAAAGGTGATGCGGGAGACGCCGAACTTGCCGATGAAGCCGCGCGGGCGCCCGCTCAGGGAGCAGCGGTTGCGGACGCGCGTGGGGGACGAGTTGCGCGGGAGCTTCTGGAGCTTCTTCTGGGCGGCGTAGAACTCGGTGTCGGAGGTGCCGGGGTTGGCGAGGATGGCCTTCAGCTCGGCGCGCTTCGCCTTGTACTTGGCGGAGAGCTTCACGCGCTTCTTGTTTCTTTCGATGGCGGATGTCTTCGGCATTTTATTTGGTTTGATCGGGCCGATCCAGCGGACCGGGACCGGTCGGTCGGATTCCTAGGCGGCGGATTTGGGCTGCTGGGCGGCGGCCTCGGTGCGGCGGAACGGCATGCCGAGGTGCTTGAGGAGTTCGCGACCCTCGTCGTCCGTGCCGGCGGAGGTCACGATGGTGATGTCGAGGCCCATGGTCTTCTTCACGTTCTCGACCGTGATCTCGGGAAAGATGGAGAAATCGGTGATGCCGAGATTGTAGTTCCCCTGGCCGTCGAACTTGGGCGACACGCCGCGGAAGTCGCGGATGGTGGGCAGGGCAACGGCGAGGAGGCGGTAGAGGAATTCCCACATCGCGTTGCCGCGGAGGGTGACGTGGCAGCCGACGACCTGGCCCTGCTTCAGCTTGAAGTTGGAGATGGCCTTCCGGGTGCGGGCGAGCACGGGCTTCTGCCCCGCGATCAGCCCGATGTCGCGGGCGACGTCGGCGATCTGGTTCTTGTCCGCCTCGGCGTCGATCCCGGTGTTGAGGCTGATCTTCAGCAGCTTCGGGACCTGGTGCCGGTTGTCGTAGCGGCGGCTCTGGACGAGGGCAGGGACGACCTGCTCGGCGTAGAGTTTCTTGAGGACGGGAGTGTTGGTGCTCATTTCTTCCTTCGCGTGCTGGCGTCGTGGGTCTCCTTCAGCATGAGATTCGACAGGTGGATCGAGCCTTCGCGCTCGGCGATGGTGCCCTGCGGATGCTCCTGGGACTTGCGCAGGTGGCGCTTGATCATCCCCACCCCCTCGACCCGGGCGCGGCCCTTCGCGGGCAGGATCTCGAGAATCTTGCCGGACTTTCCCCGCTGCGAGCCGGAGATGACGACGACCTGGTCGCCGCGCTTGACGTGAAACTTCTGCATTTCGGGTTGCGGTTTGCGGGTTGCGGGGCGCGTCAGAGCACCTCGGGCGCGAGGGAAATGATCTTCATGAAATTCTTCGCCCGGAGTTCGCGCGCGACGGGGCCGAAGATGCGGGTGCCCCGCGGGTTGTTGGTGGCGTCGATGATGACGACGGCGTTGCTGTCGAAGCGGAGGTAGCTGCCGTCGCTGCGGCGGACCGGCGCCTTGGTGCGGACGACGACGGCCTTTGCCACCTCGCCCTTCTTCACCGTGGCATCGGTCGTGCTCTCCTTGATGTGGACGGTGACGATGTCGCCCACGGAAGCCGTGTCGGTGTTCTGCCCCTTGCGGCTGATCATGGCCGCCTTGCGGGCGCCGGTGTTGTCGGCGACTTCGAGGATGGAGCGTAGTTGGATCATGGCGGTTGGCTTTGAGTAACGTCCGGTCGGGTCTGGATCAGGCCGGGCGGTCGGATCCGGCGGCAGGGGTTTCCGCGGCCGGCGCGGCCGCCGGCTCGGTCCGGGTTGTCTTCGTCGGCACCTGGGCGGCCACGTCCGCCTCGCTGATGGCGACGGCGTCGGTGGTGACGGCGCGCTGGACGATCGAGACGATGCGCCAGCGCTTCAGCCGGCTGAGCGGGCGCGTCTCCATGATCTCGACCTTGTCGCCGACGTGCGTCTCGTTCTTCTCGTCGTGCGCGTGCAGGACGGTCTGGCGGTTGACGACCTTGTGGTAGAGCGGATGCGGCGTCTTGTAGGCGATGGTCACCTTGACCGACTTGTCGCCCGAGCGGCTCGTGACGAAGCCGACCTGGGTCTTGCGGGTGTTGCGGGAGGAGGAATTCATGCCTTCGGCTTTTCGCGGCTGATGGTTTCGAGACGGGCGATGTCCTTGCGCAGGGTGCGAAGCTCGTGAGTCTTCTCAACCTGGCCGGTCTGCTTCCGCAGCCTGAGCTGCAGGAGCTGCGAGCGGGTCTCGCGAAGCTTGGTGACGGCCTCGTCCTGGGACAGGTCGCGAATCTCCTTGGTGGTCATTGGGATTTTCGATTCTAGATTTTGGATTTTGGATTCTCGATCTGGATTCCGGAGTTTCGGATTCGCGATTTCGGTTCGTTGGCCGGCGGCGGGTTCAGCAATCGAGAATCAAAAATCGCGAATTCCAGATGCTCAGGCGGTGGCGGACTCGCGGGCGATGAAGCGGCAGTGGAACGGCAGCTTGGCGTCGGCCAGGCGGAAGGCCTCCTTGGCCACGGTGGCGGGAACGCCGGCGAGCTCGAAGAGGACGGCGCCGGGCTTGACCACGGCGACATAGAACTCGACCGGGCCCTTGCCCTGGCCCATGCGGACCTCAGCCGGCTTCTTGGTCACGGGCTTGTGCGGGAAGACGCGGATCCAGAGCTTGCCCTTGCGCTTGAGGTGCCGGGAGATCGTGACGCGCGCGGCCTCGATCTGCTGGCCGGTCATGGGACCGCGGGTCAGCGACTGGAGGCCGAATTCTCCGAACGCGAGGGTGTTGCCGCGCTTGGCGTTGCCGGCGCGGGAGCCCTTCTGCGACTTGCGGTACTTGGTGCGGGCGGGAGCGAGAGCCATTTTCGATTTTCGATTTTGGATTTTCGATTTTCGATTGGTGATCCGGATCGACTGCCGATTGCCCCGGGCAATCGAGAATCGGGAATCAAAAATCGAAAACAACTAGGCGGCGTCCGCCTCCTTCTTGCAGATCCAGCACTTGACGCCGATCTTGCCGTAGACGGTCTGGGCCTCGGAGAAGCCGTAGTCGATGTGCTCGCGGAGGGTGTGGAGCGGGACGCGGCCCTTGCGCTGCCATTCGCGGCGGGCGATGTCGGCGCCGCCGAGGCGGCCGGAGCACTGGATGCGGATGCCCTCGGCGCCGAGCGCCATGGCCATCTCGACGGCCTTCTTCATGGCGCGGCGGAAGGCGATGCGGCGCTCGAGCTGCAGGGCGACGTTCTCGGCCACGAGCTGGGCCTCGATCTCGGGCTTCTTGACCTCCTGGATGTCGAGGAGGATCTCCTTGCCGGTGAGCCGGGCGAGCTCCTCCTTGATCTTCTCGATCTCCTGGCCCTTGCGCCCGATGACGATGCCCGGGCGGGCGGTGTAGATCTTGACCCGGACGCGGTTGGAGGCGCGCTCGATGAAGATGCGCGGGACGGAGGCCTGCTTGAGCTTCTCCATCAGCTTGGCGCGGATGACCTGGTCCTCGAGGAGGAGCTTGGGAAATTCCTTCTTGCTGGTGAACCAGCGCGACTGCCAGTTGCGGCGGACGGCGAGACGGAAGCCGATGGGATTGGTTTTTTGACCCATAACGTGATCAGTTGGCCGCGCCGTCCGAGAGGACGATGCGGATGTGGGACATCTTCTTGCGGCGCGGCATGGCGGAACCCTTGGCGCCGGCCTTGAAGCGCTTGAGGACGGGACCGTTCTCGACGATCGCGCTCTTCACCGTCAGGCGTTCGGCCGGGACGTTGCGCTTCTCGTCGTTCTCCGAGTTGGCGATGGCGCTCTTGAGCGTCTTGGCCAGGAGACGGGCGGACTTGCGCGGGACGAGCTGGAGGTAATCGAGGGCCCAGTCGGCCCGGCGACCCTGGATGGTGCGGGCGACCTCGCGCACCTTCTTGGGCGACATGCGGGCGTAACGGGTGAGAGCTTGGACTTCCATGGCTAGATTTCCTTCCGGGTCATGCCCCCGTGGGCCTTGAAGATGCGGGTCGGGGCGAATTCGCCGAGCTTGTGGCCGACCATGTTCTCGGTGACGTACACCGCGACGAAGGCCTTGCCGTTGTGGACGTTGAAGGTGTGGCCGACAAAGTCGGGCGTGATGGTGGATCGGCGCGACCAGGTCTGGATCGGCTTCTTGGCGCCGGTCTTCGAGGCCTTCTCGATCTTCTCGAGCAGGTGGTAGTCGACGAAAAACCCTTTCTTGATGGAGCGGGCCATAGGGAGTGAGTCTCGGTGAAAGGGTTACTTCCGGCCGCGCGGCTTCCGGCCGTTGTGGTGGACGATGATCTGGGCGTTGGACGGCTTGGAGCGGTTCCGGGTCGGGAAGCCCTTGGCCAGCTGGCCCCAGGGGGAGACGAGCTGCTGGCGGCCGCCGCCGCCCTTCGACTTGCCCTGGCCGCCGCCGTTGGGGTGGTCGACCGGGTTCATGGCCATGCCGCGCACGTGCGGCCGGCGGCCGAGCCAGCGGCTGCGGCCGGCCTTGCCGAGCGACTGCTTGTTGTGGTCGGCGTTGCCGACGCTGCCGATGGTGGCGCGGCACTTCGGGTTGACCAGGCGGAGCTCGCCGGAGGGCATCTTGAGAGTGGCCTGGCCGTTCTCGACCGCGACGAGCTCGAGGGAGGCTCCGGCGGAGCGGGCGATCTGGGCGCCGCGGCCGGGGACGAGCTCGACCGCGTGGACGCGGGTCGAGGGCGGGATGATCTCCAGGGGGAAGTTGTTCCCGACGTTGAAATCGTTCGTCGTCGCCTTGTTCGAGGTGACGATGGTGGCGCCGACCTCGAGGCCGTCGGGCGCGAGGATGTAGCGCTTCTCACCGCTGTTGTAGGCGATGAGCGCGAGGTGGGCGGTGCGGTTGGGATCGTACTCGATCGCCTGGACCCGGGCCGGGAGGTCGAGCAGCTCGCGCCGAAAATCGACCACGCGGTACAGCTGCTTGTGGCCGCCGCCGCGGTGGCGCGAGGTCAGCCGGCCGTTGTTGTTGCGGCCGCCCGTGCCCGGCTTCGGCTCGGTCAGCCCGCGCTCGGGACGCTTGCTGGAGACGGCGCCGGCGACCCGGTTCAGGGAGGTGAACCGGCCGGAGGGAGTGAGGGGGCGGAAGATCTTGAGAGGCATTGCGGGTTTCGGGTATCGCGTTTCGGGTTTCGGGTCTCGCGTTTCAGACGAGCTCGATCTTGTCGCCGGCCTTGAGGGTAACGATGGCCTTCTTGTAGTCGGAGGTGACGCCGGGGCGGCCGGTGCGGCTGCGCTTGTTCTTGCCGCGGTAGTTCTGGATGTTGACGCGGCGGACGGTCACCTTGAACGCGTCCTCGACGGCGCTGGCGACGTTGTGCTTGGTCGCGTCGAGCGCGACCTCGAAGGTGTACTGGCCGAGCTCGGAGCTCAGGCGGGTGGCCTTCTCGGTCAGGCGGACGAGCTTCAGGACGCTGCTCTTCATCAGTTCTTTCCTCCGTTGACGCGGGCGATGATGGCCTCGAGGGCGCGGTTGCTGAGGATGATCCGGCGGTACTGGGCGAGGTCGAGGGCGTTGAGCCGGGCGGCCTCCTGCAGCGAGACGCGGGCGATGTTCCGGAGCGCGCGGGTCGCCTCCGCCGCCAGGGGGGCGTCGACGAGGAGGACGCGGCCCTCGGGGGCGATGCGGCTGACGATCTCGTCCATGGCCTTGGTCTTCTTCACCCCGGCGTCAAATTCGTCGATCACCGCGATCTCGCCGGCGGAGGCGCGATCGAAGAGGGCGCGGCTGAAGGCCAGCGCGCGGACGCGGGCGTTGATCTTCTTGGAGTAGTCGCGCGGCTTCGGGCCGAAGACGACGCCGCCGCCGCTCCACAGGGGCGAGCGGTTGGAGCCGGCGCGGGCGCGGCCGGTGCCCTTCTGCTTCCACGGCTTGCGGCCGCCGCCGCGGACTTCCCCGCGGGTCTTGGTCGAATGCGTCCCCTGGCGGTTGTTGGCGTTGATCGCGACGATCACTTCCTTGAGCGCCTGGAGCCCCTTGTCGCCCTCGAAGGTCGGCAGGGAGAATTCCTTCTCGCTGGACTTCGTGGCGTCGGAGTTGAAAACGGTGAGCTTCACGGGAATCGGGTTTTTGGATTTGGGATCAGGCCTTCGCCTGGCGGGGCTGGCCCTTGATGGCGGAGCGGACGATGACGTCGTCCCCGTTGGCGCCGGGAACCGCCCCCTTGACCAGGAGCAGGTTCTTGTCGGCGATGACCTTGACCACCCGGAGATTCTGGACCGTGCGCTTCTCGCTGCCGAGGTGGCCGGGCATGCGCTGGTTCTTCCAGGAACGGCCGGGGGTCTGGCGCATGCCGATCGAGCCGATGCGGCGGTGGAACATGGAGCCGTGGGCGGCGGGCCCGCCGGCGACGCGGAAGCGGCGGACGACGCCCTGGAAGCCCTTGCCCTTGGAGATGCCGATGACGTCGACGAGCTGGCCCTCGGTGAAGGCGGTGACGTTGACGACGTCCCCGACCTTGAGGGTCGGGGCGGCGTCGAGGCGGACTTCGCCGAGGACGCGGGGGGCGGCGTCGAGGCCGGCCTTCTTCGCGTGGGAGGCCTCGGCCTTGCTCACGTTCTTCGCCTTCCGGGTGGAAAAGCCGATCTGGACGGCGTTGTAGCCGTCGGTCTCGACTGTCTTCACCTGCACGACCGCGCAGGGGCCGGCTTCAACCACGGTGACGGGGACCAGGACGTTTTGAGCGTCGTAGACCTGCGTCATTCCGATTTTTTTTCCTAGAAGCGATGGGATCATGGGCTAAGCGGTTTCCGATTTCGGCCTGTCCCGCGCCGCGGGACGAAGTCAGGACCTGCTTTAGCGAGGCGGCTGGCGGTCCCGCGCATGCGGGACACAGGCGGCTCGAAATCTGGTTAAGGGTTTTCCGGGTTCAGACGTTGATGGTGATGTCGACGCCGGACGGGAGGTTGAGCTTCTTCAGCTCGTCGACCGTCTGGGCGGTGGGCTCGATGATGTCGATGAGCCTCTTGTGGGTGCGGGTCTCGAACTGCTCCATCGACTTCTTGTCGACGTGCGGGGAGCGGTTGACGGAGAGCTTGTCGATCCGCGTCGGGAGCGGGATCGGGCCGGAAACGCGGGCGCCGGAGCGCTTGGCGGTCTCGACGATCTCGGTGGCGGACTGATCGATCACCCGATAGTCGAATCCCTGGAGCTTGATGCGGATGCGTTGGCCTTTCATCGACGGAAAAAGAACGTGGGTTAGGTGCGGGCCGGCGCCTTGCTGGCGGTCTCGACGATTTTCTGCAGCAGGGAGGCGGGGACCTGCTCGAAGTGAGACGGGGTGATCGACGCGCTGGCGCGCCCCTTGGAGAGCGAGCGGATGTCGGTGACGTAGCCGAAAAGCATCTCGAGGGGGACCCGGGCATCGATGATGCACGCGCCCGCCTTGTTCTCCATGCCGTTGATCGTGCCGCGCCGGCGGTTGATGTCGCCGATGAGGTCGCCCTGGTAGTCCTCGGGCGTGGTCACCTCGACGCCCATGATCGGCTCGAGCAGGATCGGGCGGGCCTTCTGCATCGCGTCCTTGAAGGCGAAGATGCCGGCCATCTTGAAGGCCATTTCCGACGAGTCGACCTCGTGGAAGGTGCCGTCGACGATGCGGACCTTGACGTCGACCACCGGGTAGCCGGCGACGGCGCCGTTGTTGGCGCCGGTCATGATGCCGTCGATGCTCGGCTTGATGAACTCCTTGGGGATGGCGCCGCCGACGATCTCGTTGATGACCTCGACGCCCTTGCCCTTCTCGTTCGGCTCGAGCTTGATGATGACGTGGCCGTACTGGCCCTTGCCGCCCGACTGGCGGATGAACTTGCCCTCGCCGTCGGCGGAGCCGAGCACGGTCTCGCGGTAGGCGATCTGCGGCTTGCCCGCGGTGGCCTCGACCTTGAATTCGCGCTTCATCCGGTCGCGGATGATGTCGAGGTGCAGCTCGCCCATGCCGGAGAGGATGGTCTGGCCGGTGTCGGGATCCGTCTTGACCCGCAGGGTCGGGTCCTCGGCCACGAGCCGCTGCAGTGCGGTGCCGAGCTTTTCCTGGTCGGCCTTGGAATTGGGCTCGATCGACATCGAGATGACGGGCTCCGGGAAGGACGGCGGCTCGAGCCGGATGTCGAAGTCCTCGTCGCAAAGGGTGTCGCCGGTGATGACGTCCTTGACCCCGACGAGGGCGCAGATGTCGCCGGAATAGGCGACGTCGATCTCCTCGCGGTCGATCGCGCGCATGAGGACGAGCCGGGAGACGCGCTCGCTGCGGCGGGTGCGCGGGTTGTAGAGCGACATGCCCTGGCGGATCTGGCCGGTGTAGACGCGGAAGAACACGAGGCGGCCGACGAAGGCGTCGTTCCAGAGCTTGAAGGCCAGGCCGGCCAGCTTGCCCTTGTCGTCCACGGTCGCGGCGACCTCCTTACCGTCGCTGTCCTGGCCCTTCATCGGCGGGACATCGATCGGGCTCGGCAGGTAGTTGACGACGCAGTCGAGCAGCCGCTGCACGCCCTTCTTCTTGAAGGCCGAGCCGGGGACGACGCCGCAGAATTTCAGCGAGATCGTGGCTTTGCGCACGCCGAGCATCAGCTCGTCGGTCGAAATCTCCTCACCGCCGAGGTATTTCTCGGCGATGTTGTCGTCGAAGTCGGAGACGGCGGCGATGAGGGCCTCGCGGTACTTCTTCGCCTCCTCGACCATCCCGTCCGGGATGGGAATCGTCTTCGGATTGAGCCCGAGCTGGTCCTTCGGGTCCTCCTCGAACGAGTAGGCGACGTTCTGGACCAGGTCGACCAGGCCGGCAAAATTCTCCTCGGCGCCGATGGGAAGGAACAGGGCGTGGGCGTTGCCCTTCAGCTTCGTCCGGATGTCCTCGATCGCCCGGTGAAAATTCGCCCCGACGCGGTCCATCTTGTTGATGAAGGCAATGCGCGGGACGCTGTACTTGTTCGCCTGGCGCCAGACGGTCTCGGACTGGGGCTGCACGCCGGCGACGGCGTCGAACACCGCCACCGCGCCGTCGAGGACGCGGAGCGAGCGCTCGACCTCGGCGGTGAAGTCGACGTGCCCGGGGGTGTCGATGATGTTGATCCGCTGCTTGATCCCCTTCCACGGGCCGCAGGAGGCGTTCCAGGCGCAGGAGATGGCGGCGGCGGTGATGGTGATGCCGCGCTCGCGCTCCTGCTCCATCCAGTCGGTGACGGTCGTGCCCTCGTGGACCTCGCCCATCTTGTGGACGGCGCCGGAATAAAAGAGGATGCGCTCGGTGGTGGTCGTCTTGCCCGCGTCGATGTGGGCGGCGATGCCGATGTTGCGCGTCCACTCCAGCGGAAACGGACGCTCCTTGGAGTTGACCGGCGAGATCTTGGCCTTGTCGGTGACGACGGAAATGGCGGGTGCGGCGACGGCGGACATGTCGGGAGCGGGCCGGAATTACCAGCGGAGATGGGCGAAGGCGCGATTCGCCTGGGCCATCTTGTGGGTGTCTTCCTTTTTCTTAACGACGGAGCCCGTGTTGTTGTAGGCGTCGATGATCTCAGCCGCGAGCGCGTCGCGCATCGTCGTGCCCTTGCGGGAAGTGGCGGCGTCGACGATCCAGCGGAGGGCCAGGCTCTCCTGGCGCTCGAAGGAAATCTCGACCGGGACCTGGTAGGTGGCGCCGCCGACGCGGCGGCTCTTCACCTCGAGCCTCGGGCGGGCGTTTTCCAGCGCGCCGAGCAGGAGGTCGACCGGGTCGCCCTTCTCCAGCTTCTCCGACACCTTCTCGAAGGCGCCATAGACGATCCGCTGGGCAAGGTTCTTCTTGCCGCTCTTCATGATCACATTGACGAGGTGCGCGACGAGCGGGCTGCTGTACCGCACATCGGGTTCGACCTCGCGTTTATCGGCTCTGTGGCGACGGGACATTTAGCGGTAGACGGTGGACGGTGGACGGTGGGCGGAAAACGGAAGGCGCCGTTACTTGGCGGCCTTCGGGCGCTTCACGCCGTACTTCGAGCGGCTGCGGCGGCGCTTCTCCACGCCGGTGGCGTCGAGCGTCCCGCGGACGATGTGATAACGGACGCCGGGCAGGTCCTTGACGCGGCCGCCGCGCACCAGGACGATCGAGTGCTCCTGGAGATTGTGGCCCTCGTCCGGGATGTAGGAGATGACCTCGTTGCCGTTGGTCAGCCGGACCTTCGCCACCTTGCGGATGGCGGAGTTGGGCTTCTTCGGCGTGCGCGTCATGACCTGCACGCAAACGCCGCGACGGAAGGGGTTGCCGCCCAAGGCCGGAGACTTGGACTTGGCGGCGACCTTGCGGCGGCCCTTGCGGACGAGTTGGTTGATGGTCGGCATCGAAATCTGAGGACGGAAATTCGGGAAAAGAGGAAAAACGTGAACGCCGTGGAAAAGCTCGGCAAGAACTTTTCGCGGGAAAATAGAGGACGATTCGCGGAAGCGGCTTTTTGACCGGCCCGCGACGAGAATTGCACCGCCGGCGGAAGCCGGAGGCGCGACTGAGGAACGTGTGGAAAGAAGAGCGTCGGGCGCGCCCACCGGCACCGCAAGAGATTTCTGGCGGGGGCGGACCCACCCGCCAGC
>JADMIO011545385.1_pt1 | contig 36161 bp, 23 predicted proteins | sample 8958161 | NCBI WGS metagenome assembly JADMIO01 (sample SAMN16585339, study PRJNA669376) | soil metagenome | isolation source: Crop rotation soil | place: USA: Cullars Rotation, Alabama | collected 2011
TTTCAGTGCCTGTAAGCGAGACTCTCGGTGCGGCTTTGCCGCCGGATGTGAGGCGAGGCTTTGCCTCGCCGTCCGCGCTAGGTAGAACAAGGGGCTGCGCCCCTGGTTCGAGGACTTGACTGCCTGTCCTAGTGAGACTTTCAGTGCCTGTAAGCGAGACTCTCGGTGCGGCTTTGCCGCCGGATGTGAGGCGAGGCTTTGCCTCGCCGTCCGAGCTAGGTAGAACAAGGGGCTGCGCCCCTGGTTCGGGCTCAGCCCGTACGAGGGGCAGAGCCCGAATTATCTTTTCACTGGGTCGGCGAGGCGAAGCCTCGCCTCACATCCGGCGGCGAAGCCGGAGCGGGAGTTCGATGGCTAAGCCGCAGCAGGAAGCTCCGGGCTAAATTGCAGCGGGAAGTTTCTAAAGTCAGGACTGAGTAACTAATGTGGGAATAGCTGTTCACACATCGGAGAAGGTTGCCGGGTCGGCAGGAAGAGCAACCGGGCCGGGCCGGAGTTTGCAGCCTGTAGCCACTGCGTTCTTCAGGGACCAGCCGCGACGAGCGACGCATCAGTGTGCGTGCGGCGGTGGGTGCCCGCGCTGTAGCTCAAACGTACCAAGCAGCTCAAACACGCCGAGCAGCTCAAACACACCCGCGTTACACAACGCACTCGAAGCCGGCGTGTTACAACGAAAGTGTGGCGCAAGCTGCGAGTGTGAAGACTGCGGCGGCATTCAGAAGAAGGTGAAGATTGGTCCAGCGGGTGACGCGTTCGAACAAGAGGCCGACAGTCTCGCCGAGCGACTCGTCTCCGGGAGCGCTGTCGCAGTCAGCGGACGCGTTGGTCCAACACTGCATTCGAAGCAATTGGACACTGCGAAAAGCCGCGGCGGTGAATCCAAAGGTAACGGTGATCCCAAAGGCAACAGCACGTCCAAAGCCAGCGGTGAGTCCAAAGCCAGCGGTGAGTCCAAAGTCGGCGGTGAGTCCAAAGCCGGCGGTGAGTCCAAAGCCGGCGGTGAATCCAAAGCCGGCGGCGAGTCGTCGAACATCACCGGCTTGTCGCGCGGCCACGCGTTACCATTTTCACTGCAAGCAGCGTTTGGTCCACGACTCGGTCACGACCTCAGCGGCGTTCGCGTGCATCACGACGACGCCGCCGATCGCGCCGCGCAATCAGTCGGCGCCCGAGCTTTCACACTCGGACGCGATCTGGTCTTCGCGCGCGGCGAGTATGCGCCCGAAACCGGCGCCGGCCAGCGACTGCTCGCCCACGAGCTGGTCCATTGGGTGCAACAAGGCGGCAGCGCCACACGCTTGCAGCGCAACTTGAAGGTCGATGCAAAGGCTTCTGACGATCCGTCAACCGCAATCTCGCAAATGACTCCGGTGTTGCAAAAGATCTGTCCCGACTTCGACGTTCATCCAAAGTTTGGCGACGTGACCGCGAAGGCCGGCAGCAATTGCGAGAAAGGTAACTTCGGCGGCGTCGCGAGCGGATCGCAAAAGGTCGGCTGTTGTTGTCTCTGCACTCTGGCGCGCGCGCCCAACGACTGGAAAATCGTCGTTACCATCAAGGATGCGCCGACGACCGACGACCGCAAACGCCAGGTCAACATGATTCCGACTTCGGGCTCGAGCGTCCCCGACATTCGTTATTGGACCGGCGGAAAGCCCGAGAAGATGGAGGAGATGACGTCCTCGGAGGTGCTCGGTCATGAACTGTGCGGTCACGCCGCGTTGATGCAGATCAAAGCGCACCCACCGGACGAGGACGAGAACACTTCGCGCACCTTCAGCGACGTACACGACCCGACAGTAAAGGTCGAGAATAAAGTCGCGGCCGAGATGGGTTCGCGGACCACACCACGCGGACTCGCAGGCTCATCAGCTCATCGTGGCGAATCGTTGCGCGTTTTCGTAGTGAAACCGTTTTCGGCCGACGACGCGACTATCTCCGCCGCGGCGCAGGCGGTCATCGACGGCGCGGCGAAGTTTTCCGATGTGAACGAACAGAAACTGATCGACATCGTCGGCTTCAGCGACGCGAGTGACAAGGCGGCCGGGATCAGCAAGAAACGCGCCGACGAAGTCAGGGCAAACTTCGATGCGAAGTTAACGAAGAAAGACGACGTTCCTTTCACCCTCTCGAAAGGCGCGTCCGAAACAAATATTCCGCGCTTGCAACCGGCCGTTGACGGCGGCGTGGGCAAGATTGCTTCAGTCGAAATCAGACTGGTACGCGAACCTGCAGGCCTCGTAAATTTACCTGCGGGCGTCACGCTACCGCCGACACCGACGCACGTCGATCCGAAAACTCCCGAAGTGGTCGATCTAGTCACCAAGAAGGGCAAAAGCACCGGCAACGAGTGCCACGATCTACTTATCAAAACCGCCTGGACTTGATCGCGAAACTGACCCTGCTTCAAAGTACCGCGTTGTGTTAACCACCTGACAGACACGCTTCCACCCGCCTTCGTATACTCACGTTTCCCCCGGTATTCCTATGTTCGTAGAAGCTTGCACAGCCCCGGCTTTCGACCGCGTCACGCCCAATGCCGCGTCGATCGAAAAACCCGTGTCCGCCAACAGATTACTTGCCAATCTTCCCGTGGAAGAGCGCCAACGACTCGCGCCTTATCTCGAAACCGTCTCACTCAGGTTTCGTCAGACACTCGTGGAGTTCGACACGCGCATCGAGTACGTCTATTTCCTCGAAACTGCCGTCACTTCAACCATCGTCCACACACCCAACGGGGAGATTATCGAAGTCGGCATCATGGGCGCGGAAGGATTCGTCGGCCTGTCGCTTCTCTACGGCGTCGAACACAGCAACGCGACCGTGCTCGTACAGATCCCCGGCCGCGCGCTGCGCATGAGAACCGAAGATTTCATCAGGCACGTCATGGAAGCGTATGGTCCAACGCGCGCACAGCTTTTGCGCTACGCCAACTACTTTCAAGTGATGGTGCAGCAACACGCCGCCTGCAACGTGGCCCACAGTGTCGAGCAGCGCATGTGCCGCTGGATCTTACTTACCCACGACCGCGCGGGCGCTGACGCGTTCGCCCTGACGCACGAGTATCTCTCGGTCATGCTCGGCGTGCGCCGCGCGACCGTCACCACGATTGCGCACCGCTTGAAGCAAATGGGAATTATCACCTACACACGCGGGCGGCTCGTGGTGAGTAACAGGCCCTGGTTGGAAGCGTGCGCTTGCGAATGCTACCGGCTGATTAAGGAACAGATGTCGCGCACCTTCAGTCAAAGTGGCGACCTGATCGAGACCGCATAAGTACCTCAACGTACAGACCCCTTGCCTGCTTGTTGCTACTCAGTCCTCGAAGCATTTAAATGGGAGGCGCCATGTCTGACAGGCAGGACAATCTTTTACTCGCAGCACTCCCCGCCGCAGAACGGCAACGGCTGGATCCATTTCTCAAATGGACTGCAACGGAGTTTGAGGATCCGTTGGTTGATCCTGGCGAACCGATCACACACGTCTTCTTCCCCTACGATGCGGTGAGTTCAACCGTGCACGAAACGGCAGAGGGCGGGAGCGTAGAGACGGGACTCGCCGGAGTCGAAGGCATGGTTGGCATACCGCTGTGGCTGCACATGTCAACGGCGCCCACTCGCACCTTCGTACAGATTCCGGGTTATGGCTATCGCATGAAGGCGACGGATTTCATTCGCGAAGTAAGAGATAAGCCCGGCTCGCCACTGAACGCGTTACTCGCGCGCTACACGAATGCGTTTCTGAACTTTACGTCGATCGCTGCTGCTTGCAATCGTCTGCATGCACTGGACCAGCGTCTCTGCCGTTGGCTCAAGCTGGCCCATAATCGCGTGCGGCGCGACGAGTTTTCGCTGCGCCAGCAGTTCATGGCCCAAATGCTCGGCGTGCAACGCCCGACTGTTTCAACGACCGCGCACATGTTGCAGCAAGCGGGACTGATCAGTTACACGCGCGGGCAGATGAAGATTCTCGACGCCGAAGGGCTGGCCGACGGCGCCTGCGAATGTTACGAGATCATGGAACGCGAGATGGACGGCGTCTTCGAGCGCCCGTGGAGAGAGTTGGCCGCGAAAATATCGCCGAGTGCTTAGGGATCGATTTGCAACGCAGTCTTTTTGAAAACGCAGCCGACGAAGCGGTGTCGGCTCGCCTCGACGGCTTTCGCTATCAGCCCGAGCTGTTGGACCACTCAGACGAAGCAGCGCTCATCCCTCGCCTCAACGCCCTGCCGTTTCGCGAATTCGAGTTTCATGGTTACACGGGCAAACGACGCGTCGTTTCGTTCGGTTGGAAGTACGACTTTTCCAGCGCCAAACTGCGTCAGGCTGACGACATCCCCGACTTCCTGTTGCCGCTGAGAATGCGCGCGGCGTCTTTCGCGAACTTACCACCGGAAGCGTTTCCCCACGCACTCGTCACCCAATATGGACCAGGCGCAGGCATCGGTTGGCATCGCGATAAAGCGGTCTTCGGCGAAGTTGTCGGTATTTCACTACTCGCTTCGTGTGTGTTGCGGTTCCGGCGCAAGGATGGTCCCAAGTGGGAACGCGTTAACGTGCTGACCGAGCCGCGTTCGGCGTATCACCTGACTGGACCAGCACGTATCGAGTGGCAACACAGCATTCTGCGCGTTGACGAGTTGCGTTATTCGATCACGTTCCGCACAATGCGGCCGGAGTAGATCACGGCCAGTTATTTCGCTTTGATGTCGTAAGCCCACAACGTTCCCAGGTCACGCAGGTAGAAACGGCCATTCGCGATCACCGGGTACGCAAAGGCCATCTCCGGAAAGTCTCCGTTCGTGGAGTGCTGCGGCGCGGCCGACGGTGTGAAGCGTCCCTTCTCGCGATAACCTGCGGGCGTTGCTTCAACCAAGATAACGGGCCCGCTTACCAGGTGCAGGTAGAGCATGCCGTCGGCGGCGGCAACCGAAGCCCAGCCGAAATTCTCCTGCTGCCAAACTATCTTGCCGGTGGCGAACTCAACCGCTACCAGTTTCTGGCCCACTTCCGTGCCGTACAAATAACCGTCGAGGATCAACGCGCCGCCGATGCCGTTCGGCAGTCCGCGTACAAAATAAACCTGGTCCGCCGTGACGCCGTCGCCGTTCGCTTTCAGGCGCACGGTTCCACCGCCGACGCCCAATGCGCCGCCGTAAACGTAATCGCCAAACGAGACGGGCGTGAAATACTGCGCTGGTCCTTTCGCGACTTCCTTGTAGCGCCACAAAAATTGTCCGGTCTTTGCATCAACGCCGACGAGCCCTTTACTCAACAACTGCACGTATTGCTTGCGCCCCGCAGCCTGCACGACGATCGCCGACGCGTAACCGGCGGGATCGCCGCCCGGCACTGCCGACTTCCAAATCAACGCGCCGGTCTTCTTGTTCAGCGCCACCAACGTGGCGTCCGGTCCACCCGGCGTCACGATCACGAGATCGCCGTCAACCAGCGGCGACTCTGCATAGGCCCACTCACCGGGTTGACCGCCAAACTCCTGGCGCAGGTTCTTGGTCCAACGCAGCTTGCCGGTCTTCGTTTCCAGACATGCGAGATCGCCGTCAGAGCCGAGGGCGTAAAGAACGTTGCCATCGATCGTCGGCGTCGAACGTGCCTTCGGGTAGTTTGGATTCTGTTTGGGATTGCCGACGTTACCGACGCGCGTGGTCCACATAACTTTTCCGTCAGCCGTCGAGATCGCCTGCACGTATTCGTTATCGAGGCCGCGATTGCTCATCATGTAAAGGCGCGAGCCGACAACGACGGGTGTTGAATAACCATCGCCGAGATCGTTGACTTGCCAGATCAGTTTCGGCCCGTTCGCCGGCCACTGTTTGAGCAGTCCGGTTTCCTTCGACACGCCGCTTCGATCCGGACCGCGCCACTGCGGCCAGTCTGCCGCGGCAGTGCCGGCAGTGAACAAACAGAGAACCACACTAAGAGTTAGCGTTCGGGACTTCATGTTTTCTCCTTCTGAAACTGCTGAACTGGGCCGCTGTGAAATTGCTGGACGTGCGCTGGTCTTGCTCTGTTACGACCTCCACGATGAAATGTTTCAGTGTTGTGAGGCCGGTGTATTTCTCGCGGCTCGAAGAGAACTGTGCCTGGCGTAGGAAACGAAACGTTGTCGAACAGGGGTGGTCAGTATCGAAGTGAGGTCAGCACGCCGACCAATCCGCGGAACATTACGGTGCGGAGTAAATTTGGGAGGTGGGGCTACGCGTGCCGTAGTAGCAAAGTAAAACCTACTGTGGCGGTTTGCCGGCGTAGCGTGGTCTGCCGCTGGGGGCAACCAGTGACTGCGCCGGCAGCCAACTACTACCAGGGAGTGGGTTCAGTTTGAGCAGCGCGCATCGCTTTCGACGCGTAGCGTCGACATTAGTTTAGCCGGGCGTTTCAACGCCGGGTAAGCGGTATAGTCTCGCGGGTTTAGTCGCGTAGCGACGATTTCCGTTGCCGGCGTCGCTGACGCGACGCGGTGTTGGCTCACCGTTTGACCCGGCTTTGAAAAGCCGGGCTAAACTCATGTCGACGCTACGCGTCAAAACTGACAAACTGACCCACTAACTACTACCAGTTGAAAACAAACTCGCGCACGAGATTCAAACCAAAGCCTTCCAGCAGTGTCATCGAGCCGCTACGCAAGCCGTCCTTGTAACTGTAACGATCCGGATACCAGGTTTCGCGCGAGATAATCGCGCCCGAATAAACGCCTGCGAACCGCGGCACGGAGATCACGCGTTTGCCGCTGCGAGTGCGTGAAGTCACGTTCTGAATAAACGCATCTTTGAAACGCGGAAAGAAACCCTTGCGGCTGCTTTTTTGAAAACCTGTGTCCAGCCCGAGCGCTTCATCGAGCGTGTAAGTCACGGTCTGATGAATCGCGTTGCTACCGAGACTCGAAGCGTAACGCTTACCGAAACCCTGCGCACCCTGGCCCCATTCTTCCGGAGTGTTCTCCCACTGACCGATGCCCGCGGAAGCCGCGCTCCATCCCAACCTGACTGGTCCAATCGTGCTCTTCACATAACGCCTGAACCGTTCGTGGTTGTCGGGAAAGTAGTACGCCGGCGTCGGTTGCGCCTGTGCTGCTGCAGCCTGCGACGTGTCCGTCGTTTGCGCAGTGTCAGTCGCTTGCTGTGCGTAAACCGAAAAAGAAACAGAGACCGTTAACACCAAAACCCCAAGTATGCTCTTTTTCCTCATGCAAGGGTTTTTAGGCAGCAAATGACACAAATCTATGGCTTGTCAGTTACTTTCAATTCCTTCACCGGTACACCGTCGCTCCAGCGACCCATGAATCGTTGCTGCGGTGTGTTGCCGAGTGCGTACTCGCGGTTCTTGCCGTAGAAGGCTGCGTCGCAGAGACCGTCAAACAGTTTCCAGGTGCCATAGAAGTCGAGCGCGTTGATCATCATCGTCTCGAGACGTTCGCTGCGGTCGCTGCGCGGGCCGTCGATGCGACGCGTGGGCAAACCACCAGCGCGACCTGAGCCGCCAACCTCCGCTGGTCCACCTCCGATTCCCTCACCGCTGTCGTATGCAATATCAAACGCGGTCGGCGCGCGGTGACTCGCTTGCAAGCCCGGCGTCCCGTGCGAATCAGAGACGAGCGTTATGTAGTCTTTGTTGTTTGCCGGCACTCGCGTCGACTCGTTATAAATCCGCTTCGCGTCAACGTCGCGCACGAGCGTGTCCTGATCGCCCGCCAAAGCCAACAAGAGCGTCTGCGAGGGAATCTTCTTCAAATCAGCGAGTGGAATATTGATCGGCGATTCAGTGATCCCCGGTTCGCACGACATCACTGCGAGAACAGGCGGCAGCCCGTTTTCACTCGCCAACGCCGCCACGTTCGCGGCCAGCACGCCGCCAACCGAATGTCCCACCGCCGCGAACTTCGTCAGGTCTGCTTTCACATGTCCCGGTTCACTCTTCAAACGCCCGATCGCCTCTTTAATTGCCGTCAAAGTGTTCGGTGTGAACTCGCGAATCGGCGTCAGTAAATTCGCCTGGTAACGCGGATAGATCACGATGTTTCCGCGTTTCACCAGATGATCGATCCACGCGCCGTAGTACAACGGGTTCATCCCGCCCCAGCCGTGCAGAAACACGATGACCGGCGCGGCCGCGGGCTTTGGCTCGTCAGGCTCGAAGATCCAGTACTCCTGACCGCCTGACCCATAGCGGTTCTTCGTCACGCTCGCATGGACGTACTGTTTTCCACCCGGGCCGGTCGCCGGTTGCGAGGGCGGCGTCACGTTCTGCGCCGGCACGACCGGCGCCGCAAGGAGCAGCAAACTTAAAAACAGGGCCGGACACTGTAACTTTTGACGGGGCATTTCCCTTCCTCCAATGCGCTATTTTGACGCGCAGCACCCCTCGTTGGTTGTGGCACAGGTGATGCGAGGAGGTATGGCACTCCCCAATTCGCGTAACAAAAGTATTCACATGGTAACCCGCGCGCGCCATCTTCAGGTATTCGTTCTGGTTTACGGCCTGATTCTCGCCGCCGCCGCAACCACAAACGGCCAAACGTCGCTGGCCGAACTGCAAAAAGTACTGAGTGAAAAAGCCGCCTTCGCCGATACAGACTTCGCCGCCCTCGAACGCGGCGAAACGATCGTCAAGCTCGCGCCCATTCGGGACGAACGCGAAATCGCGGTTTCCGGCCTGGTAAATCTGCATGCGAGCGCCGAGGAATTTCTACGCTCTTATCGTGAAAGTCTGACGCATCGAAACAACGCCGCGGTGCTCGAGATCGGCAGCTTCAGCGCGGTGCCCGCGTTGAGCGACCTGCAATATCTCACGCTCGAAGCCGGCGACATCGAAGACTTGAAAGAATGCGCGATCGGGAACTGCCGGATAAAGCTTTCCGCCGCGATGATTCAGCGCTTCGCTCACGAAGTAAACTGGCAAGCTCCCGATTACGCACAACAAGCAACGCAGCTCTTCAAAACGATGCTGCTCGACTACGTGCGCGATTATCGCGCGCGCGGAGCCGCAGCGCTGATCGAGTACAACGACAAACCCGACGCGGTGCGACTTGCAGAAGAGCAACGCCAGCTCACCGGCACGTCGGGTTATCTCAACGATGTTTTCGCGCACGCACTCTCGACGCAAACGAAACCGGCGGAAGAGTTGCTCGTCTGGTCTAAGATCAAGTTTGGACTGAAGCCGGTTATCGCCGTAAATCACGTGACGATCTACAAACGCGACCGCGAGCTTGGACCGCAAGTGCTCGCCGTTTCCAAACAGATCTACGCGAATCATTATTTCGACTCGTCACTCGCGCTGACGGCGTTTGTCACCGTCGCTGGTCCAACGTCTTATCTCGTCTATGAAAACCGATCGCGCGCCGACGGTCTCGATGGTCCATTCAGTAAGTTCAAACGCAAGCTCGTCGAAAACAAAGCGCTCGAGGGTTTGAAAGGTATCCTGGAACACTCGAAACTCACGCTCGAAGCGCCGCTGTTGGGCCGCGACAGTGCGACCGCTTCGGCAAATGCCGGCGTCTGGAAACAAAGACTCTTTGGCGGCATTAGACCATTGCTGTGGTTCGTGATAATTTCAGGTCTCATCGCATTATTCCTGCTCCGCAATTACGAGGGAAAGACTCGCACCGCAGGAGTGAAACAATTAAAACCCGAGGAAAGATAAAACGACGGAGAAACTCAGCATGAAGAAACAATTGATCGTCTGGTTGGCGGCTATCAGTATGGCCGCTTGTTTTTTGTCATACGCTACCGCGAAACAGAATAGCGTTACGGTCCAACTGAAGAACGGGCAGGGTCAGGACGTCGGCACCGCCACGATCACGCCGTCCGGCAAAGGCGTTCGTATCAAACTCAACGTTCACGATCTGGCGCCGGGAGAGCACGGAATCCATTTTCACCAGGTGGCGAAATGTGAAGGTCCGGACTTTCAAACGGCCGGCGGTCACTTCAACCCCGACAACAAAAAGCATGGTCTGAAGAATCCCGAAGGACCACACGCCGGCGATATGAACAACTTCATGGTTAATCCCAAAGGCATGTCCATGGCCACGATCACCGACATGCACGTGAATCTCGGTTCCGGTGCTAATTCGCTCTACGCCAACGGCGGCACCGCGCTCGTGATTCACGAAAAAGCCGACGACATGAAAACCGATCCGTCGGGTAATTCCGGTAGCCGCATCGCTTGCGGCGTGATCTCGCACTAGATCTGTGTTAAGAAGGTGCCCACAAATCTTAAACGATGCACCTGATCGGAATAGATGTGGGCACCGGCGGCTCGCGCGCTGTGCTGATCGACGCTGCGGGTAGAGTCGTCGCCTCCGCCACTGTCGAACACCAACCATTTGTTTCGCTGCAAACCGGGTGGGCCGAACAAGACCCGCGGGACTGGTGGATTGCGGCCGGCGCGGCGATCCGAGCCGCGATCACCAAAGCCCGCATTACCGCCGACGAGATCAAGGGCGTTGGGCTTTCGGGCCAGATGCATGGCGCGGTGCTGCTCGACGAGCACGACGAAGTACTGCGACCGGCAATTATCTGGTGCGATCAAAGAAGCGCGGATCAGTGTCGCAGTTTAACTACGAACGTCGGCGCAGACCGGCTCATCGAGTTGACGTGCAATCCGGCGCTGACGGGTTTTACGCTGCCGAAACTCTTGTGGGTACGCGATCATGAGCCCGAACTGTGGCCGCGAGTTCGTTCGGTGCTGCTGCCTAAAGATTACGTTCGTTTCAAACTCACGGGTGACAAAGCGACTGACGTAGCCGATGCTTCGGGAACGTTGTTATTGAACGTTGCGGCGCGTCGCTGGTCCAGTGAGATGCTCGCAGCCGCGCAGATCGACGGCGATTTGTTGCCGCGCGTTTTCGAGTCGCAGGAGATTACCGGAGTTGTTTCCGCGCGCGCCGCGGCTGAAACCGGATTGTCCGCGGGCACGCCGGTCGTCGCCGGCGCGGGCGATCAGGCAGCGGGCGCGGTGGGACTCGGAATCGTCCGGCCCGGCATGATCAGCGCGACGATCGGGACTTCCGGTGTTGTCTTTGCCACTACGAACACGCCGGCGCTCGATCCGAAAGGCCGAGTACACACTTTTTGTCACGCGATTCCCGGACGCTGGCACGTGATGGGCGTGACGCAAGGCGCGGGACTTTCTTTACGTTGGTTCCGCGATCAATTCGGCGTAACATCTGGCGAAATAACTGACGGCGATCCATACGACAGTTTGACCGCGGAAGCCGCACGCGTTCCGCCCGGCGCGGACGGCCTGCTCTGGACGCCCTACCTGATGGGCGAACGAACACCGCACCTCGATCCGGACGCGCGCGCCGCGCTCGTCGGTCTGACGGCGAGTCACACGCGAGCGCACGTGATCCGCGCCATACTCGAGGGCGTGGCTTTCAGCCTCCGCGATTCGTTTGAGATTTTGAAAGAGCTGAAGGTGCCGTGCGAGACGATTCGACTCGGCGGCGGCGGCGCGCGTTCAAAGTTGTGGCGGCAGATCCAGGCGGATGTTTACGGACACGAAGTCGAGACCATGGCCGCTGAAGAAGGCGCGGCTTACGGCGTCGCCATTCTGGCCGGTGTCGCCGCGGGAGCGTGGCCCAGTGTCGAGACCGCCTGCGACGAGGTAATCCGTCCAAACGAGCGCGTACAACCGGACCCTGATGCGACACAACTTTTTCATCGACAATATCGACGGTATGTAGCAATCTACCCGGCGTTACGTTCAATATTCACAACCGAGGGACCACATGCGACCAGAAAACTCCTTTAGATCTCTTGTCTGTCTTTTTGTGTTCACGTTGCTTCTCGCCGGCTGCCAGCAAGGCATTCACAGCGGCACTGGTGGCGGTGCGGGCGTTGCCGGCGGCAACCACAAGCTCGCCTTCGTGACCAACAATGCTTCCGACTTCTGGATCATCGCGCGCAAAGGAACTGAGAAAGCACAGCACGATATTCCGGGTATCGAAGTTGAGTTTCGCATTCCGTCCGACGGCACGGCCGCCGAACAGCAGCGCGTCGTCGACGATCTCCTCGCCAAAGGCATTCACGGCATCGCGATCAGCCCGGTAGATCCGGCGAACCAGACACCGATGCTCAATCGCGCCGCGAGCCAGGCGCTCGTCTTCACGCAGGACAGCGACGCGCCTAACAGTAATCGCGCCTGCTACATCGGCACCGACAACGTTGCCGCCGGCAGACAAGCGGGACAGTTGCTGAAGGAAGCGTTGCCGAACGGCGGGAAGATCATGGTGTTCGTCGGCGTGCTCGACGCGGCCAACGCGCAGCAACGTTATCAGGGTTTGAAAGAAGCGCTTCAGGGGTCGAACATCTCGATCATCGACGTTCGCACCGACAACACCGATCGCGTCCGCGCGAAATCAAACGCGGCCGATACGCTCGTTAACAATCCCGACATCGCGGGCATGGTTGGTTTGTGGTCCTACAACGGCCCCGCGATTCTCAGCGCCGTGAAAGAAGCGAACAAAGTCGGCAAGGTGAAGATCGTCGCGTTTGACGAAGAAGATCCGACGCTCGAAGGGATTAAAGAAGGCGCGATCTACGCGACCGTGGTGCAGCAGCCGTTTGAGTTTGGTTATCGCTCGATGGAGTTCATGGCGAAGTATCTGAACGGCGATCAGTCGGTCGTACCCGCGAGCAAACAGATCTTCGTGCCGACGAAAGCGATCAAGAAAGATAACGTCGACGCATTTCAGAAAGAGATAAACACTCTTCGCGGACGCGGTTAGGCCACAGAATTACACGGACATACACGGACAAGGACAGACACCGATAGTTTGACCCTTCCTGCTGATCTCCAATCCGTGTTCGTCCGTGTTCATCCGTGGCGAAAAAAGTCGTGACAGTGAACACGCCCATACTCGAAATGTCGGGAGTCAGCAAGCGTTTTCCCGGCGTCGTTGCGCTCGATAATGTCAGCTTGAGCGTCGGCGCCGGGGAGATCGTCGCGTTGATTGGCGAGAACGGCGCGGGCAAGTCCACGCTGATGAAGATCCTCGGCGGCGCGATCTCACGCGATAACGGCACGATCAAGATCAACGGCGCGCCCGTCGAAATACGTTCACCGCGTGAAGCGAGCGCACTCGGCATCGAGTTTATTCACCAGGAGCTGAGCGTTCTCGACAATCTTGACATCGCCGCCAACATCTTTCTCTATCGCGAACCAACCACCGGCGGTTTTCTCAAGCTAATCAATCGCAAAAAGATCTACGGCGACGCGGACGTGTTACTACGCAAGCTCGGGCTCGATCTTTCGAGCCGTACGTTGCTGTCCCAACTGTCAATCGCCCAACAACAGCTCGTCGAGATCGCGCGCGCACTCGGCGCCGGCGCGCGGCTCATCATCATGGACGAGCCGACGTCGAGTCTGACGTTGACCGAGACACGCCGTTTGCTCGAACTCGTCAAGGATCTCAAAGCGCAGGGTGTCAGTGTTATCTACATCTCGCACCGCATGCACGAGGTCAAAGAAATTGCCGATCGCGCCGTGGTCCTGCGCGATGGAAAGAATGCGGGCGTGATCGAACGCAGCGAGATCACGCACGAACGGATGGTCCGCATGATGGTCGGCCGCGACCTGAAAGAATTCTTCAAAAGTGCAGCGCCGCCGGGAAACGGCTCCGAAACGAATGGACGCGAGGGTTTTGTTGTTACCCGGCTGCGAACGCTGCGCTATCCGAACCAAACGATCTCGTTCAGTGTCGCGCGCGGCGAAGTGCTCGGCGTCGCCGGACTGGTCGGCGCCGGACGTTCCGAAGTCGCGCGCGCGATCTTCGGCGTGGAAGAAGCGATCGAAACGGAAGTCGCGCTCGACGGCAAAACGTTGCGCATCACCGAACCGCAGGACGCGATCAGTAACGGTATTTATCTCGTACCGGAAGATCGACGTCTCAGTGGTCTGATCGTCGATTTCAACGTGCGCGAGAACATCTCGCTGCCGAATCTCGAAAGTTACTCGTCAGGCAAGATCATCAACTTCGGCAAAGAATCGAAAGCGGCCGCCGAAGCGATCAAAGCCATCAACATCAAAACACCGACGCCCGAAATGCGCGCCGCGAATCTCAGCGGTGGTAATCAGCAGAAAGTCGTGCTCGCGAAATGGTTGACGTTTCGGCCGCGCGTTTTGATCTTCGACGAGCCGACGCGCGGCATCGACGTGGGCGCGAAAGCGGAGATCTACGAGCTCATTCGCGGACTTGCGGCCAAAGGCGTGTCAGTGATTGTTATCAGCAGTGAGATGGAAGAGGTGCTCGGCATCAGTGATCGCATCGCTGTGATGCATGAAGGGCGGTTGACGGGAATACTCAATCGCGCGGACTTCAGCGAAGAAGCAGTGATGCGACTCGCGACGGGCACCGAAGGATAATTCTGCCCTCTTCGAGACCAAGGACAATCCGTTTATGAAAAAAGAGCTTGGCATCTTCATTCTCCTGATCGTTCTCTGCATCATCGTCTCCGCCATCAACCCCAACTTCCTGCTGGCCATCAACCTGCAAAACCTCGCGCGCCAAATCGGCGCGTTCGGCATCTTCAGCATCGGCCTGGGCCTGGTGATCATCACGGGCGGCATCGAGCTGTCGGTGGGTTCGATGATGGCGCTGTTGGGCGTGTTGTTGTCGATGATGTTAACTGAATATCATTCCGGCTCGCCGCTTACGATCATCGTCTGCATCGCACTCGCGATGGCCCTGGGCCTGGGCCACGGTTTACTAATTACACGCTTGAACATGCAGCCCTTTATCGTGACGCTCTGCGGATTGCTTTTCTATCGCGGTCTCGCACGCTTCATCACCAAGGATGAAACGAAGGGCTTCGGCTCGCAGGGTTTCGAGTGGCTGCGGTTCCTGGCGAACGGCAACGTACTCGGCATACCGATGCCGTTTGTCTTGCTGATCGTCATCGCGCTGATCACGTGGGTGGTGTTGCATCGTTCGGTCTACGGCCGTTATCTCTTCGCGACCGGACGCAATTCGGAAGCAGCGCGTTACGCGGGCATCGACACCAATCGCATCATCACGCTGACGTACGTCATCTCCGGTTTACTCACCGCCGTCTCGGCGATCATCTTCGCGTTTTATACCAACTCGGTTTCCCCCGCGAATCACGGCAATGCTTACGAGCTTTACGGCATCGCGGCCGCGGTGCTCGGCGGTTGTTCGTTGCGCGGCGGCGAAGGATCGGTGGTCGGCATTCTGATCGGCACCGCGTTGTTGCAGGTACTGAGAAACCTCGTAAACCTGCTCGGCATTCCGAGTTCACTCGACTTTGCGGTGATGGGCGCGGTGATTCTGATCGGCGTGATGGCCGATCAGATCTTTACTGAACGAAGAAACCGAAGACAGGTGGCGTTGATGCGCGAACTCAGTGCGCGTGAGGCTAAGCCATGAAACTGAACCAAAATCTACGAACTGCGATCGCCGCAAGGCTGTCATTGTTGTTCCTGTGGGTGGTCGTGAGCGTTGCGATCGCGCCGGCGCAAACGATCACCAAAGCGAGCTTCGGCAAAACAACTGACGGTCAAAGCGTCGACATTTACACGCTCAAGAACCGTCGCGGCATGGAAGCGCGCATCACGAACTACGGCGGCATCGTTGTCTCGCTCACCGCGCCGGATCGCGACGGCAAGTTCGCCGACGTCGTGCTCGGTTACAACGATCTCGACACTTACATGCGGCCGCCGTTTCCCTACTTCGGCGCGATCATTGGCCGCTACGGAAACCGCATCGCGAAAGGACGTTTCACACTCAACGGCGTCGAATACAAACTCGCCGTTAACAACGGCGAGAACCATCTGCACGGCGGCATCAAGGGTTTCGACAAAATGGTCTGGACCGCACGCGAGCGAAAGACAGCGGCTGGTCCGGCGCTGGCGCTCAGTTATCTCAGCAAAGACGGTGAAGAAGGTTACCCGGGCAATCTGCGCGTGATGGTGGTCTACACGCTAACCAACAACAACGAACTCAAGATCGATTACACCGCCTCAACCGACAAAGACACGGTCACGAACTTAACGCACCACTCGTATTTCAATCTCGCGGGCGAGGGTAATGGCGACATCCTCAAACACAATCTGGTGCTGCGCGCGGACAGTTTCATTCCCACCGACGCGGGCTCGATTCCGACCGGTGAGATCAGAAACGTTGCGGGCACTCCGTTCGACTTCCGCAAAGCAAACACGATCGGCGAACGAATCAATAACGACGACGAGCAGCTCAAATTTGGCAACGGTTACGATCACACGTGGGTAATCGACGGCCGTATGGGAACGTTGCGCCAGGCGGCGATTGCTTATGAACCGACGAGCGGGCGCGAGATGGAAGTTTGGACCACCGAACCGGGCGTGCAGTTCTACACCGGCAACTTCCTCGACGCGGCGATCATCGGCAAGTCAGGCAAGCCTTATCCGCGTCGCTCCGGTTTTTGTCTCGAGACACAGCACTACCCCGACTCGCCGAACAAACCGAACTTCCCAACCACGACGTTGCGCAAAGGCGCCACTTACCACTCAACTACCGTTTATCGCTTCTCCGCGCGAAAGTAGGTTTCAGATCCGTGTTCATCCGTGGCTTATTAGTCCTGGCGCTCATGTCGTCCCTCAGTTTTCAATCCCCGGCCCCGGCCTACCGCAACACAAACCTGAGTGTCGACGAGCGCGTTAACGATCTGCTCAAGCGCATGACGCTCGAAGAAAAAGTCGCGCAATTAACCTGTCTCTGGCCGCGCGGCCGCGACATTCCACCCGACGCCCTGAAAAATGGCATCGGCCAAATCGCGCGCCAACAGGAACACAAAGGCCCGCGCGAAAGCGCCGAGTTCGCCAACTCCGTACAAAAATATCTCGTCGAAAACACACGTCTCGGCATTCCCGCAATCTTTCACGACGAGATCCTGCACGGCCACATGGCCCAGGGCAGCACCAGTTTTCCGCAACCGATCGCGCTCGCCTCCGGTTGGGACCCCGAGCTAATCAACAAAATCTTCACTGCCGCGGCACTCGAAACGCGATCGCGCGGCGGCCAGCAAGTGCTCGGCCCGAATCTCGATCTCGGCCGCGAACCACGCTGGGGACGCACTGAAGAAACATACGGCGAAGATCCGTATCTCGTGTCGCGCATGGGCGTCGCGGTAATCAAAGCGATCCAGGGTCGTGGTCCAACTGTCGACAACGAGCACGTCATCGCGACTGCCAAGCACTTCGCCGCGCACGGACAACCCGAAGCCGGCACCAACGTCGGTCCGGCAAACTACTCCGAGCGCACGCTACGCGAGATGTTTCTGCCGAGCTTCGAAGCAGCGGTGAAGGAAGCGGGCGTGATGAGCGTGATGGCGTCGTACAACGAGATCGACGGCGTCCCTTCACACATGAACAAGTGGCTGCTGCAAAAGATTTTGCGAGACGAATGGGGCTTCAAAGGACACGTCGTCGCCGATTATTACGCGATCGCGCAGTTGCAGGATCTGCATCATGTCGCGGCAAACGCAACGGACGCTGCGCGGTTGGCGCTCGAAGCGGGAGTCGACATCGAGTTACCGGAGCCACAAGCTTACCCACACCTGATTGAGTTGGTAAAGAGCGGCAAGATTTCCGAGGCTGTAATCGATCGCGCGGTCGCGCGAAATCTGCGGGCGAAGTTTTTACTCGGACTATTCGAGCACCCTTACGTCGATCCCGATCGCGCGGTGGCGGTGACGAACTCCGCCGCGCACCAGGCGCTCGCAGCGGAAGCAGCGCGCCGCTCGATCGTCTTGTTGAAGAATGAAAACAACCTGCTGCCGCTCGATCGAACTAAACTAAAAACGCTTGCGGTGATTGGTCCAAACGCCGCGGGCGTGCATCTCGGCGGCTACAGCGACAATCCCGGCCGCGGCGTAAGCGTGTTGCAGGGCGTGAAAGATAAAGCCGGCGCGGGCCTCAACGTCGTCTACGCCGAAGGATGCAAGATCACAAAGGCAGGCGGCAATTGGTTCGCCGACACCGCGGAGCCGAGCAACGAAGCAGAAGATCGGAAACTGATTGCCGAGGCAGTCGAAACTGCGAAGTCCGCCGACGTAGCGCTGCTGGTGCTCGGCGGCAACGAAGACACTAACAAGGAAGCGTGGGCCGACAATCATCTTGGCGATCGCGATAGTCTCGAACTGTTTGGCAGGCAGAACGATCTCGTGCGCGCGGTGCTCGCCACGGGCAAGCCTGTGGTAGTGATGCTCATCAACGGTGGCCCACTCGCCATCAACTACGTCGCCGCGAATGTGCCCGCCATTCTCGAAGGCTTCTATCTCGGTCAGGAAACCGGCGTGGCCGTGGCCGACGTGTTGTTTGGCGACTACAATCCCGCCGGCAAGCTGCCCATCAGTTTTCCGCGTTCGGTGGGCCAACTGCCGATCTATTACAACCAGAAACCGAGTGGACGCCGTGGCTACTTGTTCGCGGACAAGTCGCTGTTGTTTCCGTTCGGTTACGGGCTGAGTTACACGACCTTTTCATACGGGAAGCCGTCAATTTCGCCGGCGCAGATCGCGCCCAACGGACAAGCGACAGTCAGCGTCGCCGTTACAAACACCGGCACACGCGCGGGTGATGAAATCGTGCAACTCTACATTCACGATCTCGTGAGCTCGGTAACGCGGCCGGTGATCGAGTTAAAGGACTTCAAACGCATCTCGTTGCAGCCGGGCGAAACGAAAACGGTGGAGTTTACGATCACGCCCGACAAGCTTTGGTTCTACGATCTCAACATGAAGCGCGTGGTCGAGCCGGGAACGTTCGAGATCATGGTTGGACCAAGCTCGGTACAGCACCAGTCAGTGAAGTTGGAAGTAGCCACGGACTAACACAGATGACACGGATAACACCAAAGGCAGAAGACAAGTTTACGTTTGGGTTGTGGACGGTGGGAAACCGCGGGCGCGATCCATTCGGCGACGCCACGCGCCCGAGCCTGAGTCCCACGACGATCGTGGAGCGCTTGAGCAAGCTCGGCGCTTACGGCGTGAACCTGCACGACAACGATCTCGTGCCGATCGACGCGAGCGCGGCTGAACGCGATCGCATCGTCAACGAATTCAAAAAGGCGTTGGACGATAACGGCATGAAAGTGCCGATGGCCACCACCAATCTCTTCTACGATCCGGTTTTTAAAGACGGCGCTTTCACGTCAAATGATGCGCGGGTGCGTCTCTACGCGTTGCAGAAGACGATGCGGTCGATGGATCTCGGCGCGGAACTCGGCGCGCACATTTTCGTGTTCTGGGGTGGGCGCGAGGGCGCGGAATGTGATGCGGCGAAGGATCCGCGCGAGGCGTTGAAGTGGTATCGCGAAGGTTTGAACTTCCTCTGCGAGTACGCCATTGATCAAGGTTACGACTACAAGTTTGCGCTCGAAGCGAAGCCGAACGAACCGCGCGGTGATATTTACTTGCCGACGACCGGAGCGATGCTTGGCTTCATCGCGACTCTGGATCATGCCGAGATGGTTGGTGTGAATCCGGAGGTCGGGCACGAGCAGATGGCGGGCTTGAACTTCTATCACGTCGTAGCGCAGGCGATCGAAGCCGGGAAACTCTTTCACATCGATCTTAACGACCAGAAAGGCACGCGTTTCGATCAGGATCTGCGCTTCGGATCGGAGTCGATCAAGAACTTGTTCTTTTTGGTGAAGTTGTTGGAAGAGTCAGGCTATGACGGGCCGCGTCACTTCGACGCGCATGCGTATCGTAGTGAGAGTGAAGAGGGCGTATGGGAGTTTGCGGCCGGGTGCATGCGCAACTATTTGCTCCTCAAAGCGAAGGCGCAGCAATTTAACCAGGACCCGGAAGTGCAGAGTCTGCTGGCGGAGATCAAAGGGGAAAGGGACGTCGAACCGAGTAAGTCAGATTTAACGGCGGCCGACGTTCAGAGTCCGCAAAATCCCCTTTCGCTCAGGCCTCACAACCGAACCACCTTCGACTCAGTCAAAAATCTTCAACTCGATCGCACCGAACTGACAAGCAAACGCCTTCCCTACGAACGTCTCGATCAGCTAACGATCGATATTCTCCTCGGCGTCCGGTAAACAAAGGCGTTAGATCGGCAACCGCAGCCGCGCCTCGCACCCACGAAACTGCCGCCGATTCTCGAGCGTCAACGTCCCACCATGCGCTTCTGCAATCTGCCGCGACAACACCAAACCTATTCCCGATCCTTCCGCCTTCGTCGTAAAAAACGGCACAAACAAATTCGCCGTGCTCGCCAATCCCGGTCCTTCATCACGCACCCACACCTCGACGTGCGAGTTGTTCTGCCGCCACCCGACTTCCACGCCGCCGCGCGTCTCCATCGACGCATCCACCGCGTTGCGCACGAGGTTGATCAGCAACTGCTCGAGTTGCACGTCGTCGCCGCGCACCATCACGTCCGGCCCGCCCGCCACATTCACCGGCAGACGCGTCTCGAGACTAGCCACGCGCGACACGAGCACGCCAATGTTCAACGGCTCGAGCCGCGGCGGCGGGAGTCGCGCCAGCTTCGAATACGACTCGACAAAGCGCGCCAGGGAATCCGCGCGCGACGAGATCACCGCGAGCCCGCGATGCATGTCTTCGCGCCAATCCACTGGCTCCGGATCGCGATGCATCAAGTCCGCGAGACTTCCCGCAACTGACTTGATCGGCGCCAGCGAGTTGTTGAGCTCGTGGCCCAGGACGCGCAACAGTCGTTGCCACGCGGTACGTTCTTCCTCGCGCAACGTCTGGCTCAAGTCCGTCAACACGAGCAACTGGTGCAGCGCGCCGCCTTCGCGAAACGTGCTGCGACGAACGTCCCAACGCCCCACACCACCCGGAAAAACCATCTGCATCGTCTGTGGTCCACCATTCGACGCACTGTTGAGACATTCAGACAAACCGAGCTCCTGGCTGGTCCGTCCCAGCAACCGCGCCGACGGTTGGGCCAACAGTTTTTCACCCGAGCGATTCACGAGCCGGAGACGTTGCTCGCCGTCGAAGGCAAATACTGCCACGTCGATCTCCGCCATCACCGTGCGCAACAACGCTGTCGCTTCCATCGCGCCGAGACGTTGTTCGCGCAACGTCTGGCCGAGATCGTTGACTTCGAGCATCACTTCGCCGAGCGCGTCGCCGGAAAGTGCGCGGCGGCCGCGGATCGAATAATCACCTTCGCGAATGGCGGCGAGAATGTTTGAGAGAGTTTGCAGCGGGCGTACGATGCGCTGCTTGAGATTGAACGAAACGCCGAGCCAGAGCAGCACGAGCAGCAGATCGATGGTCCACTGCACCTGCGCGGAGTAGTTGTCGTACCAGAGCAGAAACGCGCAGAGCCCGACGGCGGGAAAACCAGCGGCCAGCGAGAGCAGCGTGACGCGTCCTTCGAATTTGATCCGGCCACGATGCCCGAGCTGCTGGTCCAGCGCGTGAAACGACTCGGGTTTCTGAGGCTTACTCACCACCGTAATGATATTGCTTGTGGCTCAAGATCCCAATCCGTACTTCTGCAACCGCCGGTAGAGCGCGCTGCGACTGAGGCCGAGCGCTTCCGCCGCGCGGTTGGCGTTGCCCTCGAAACGCGCGAGCGCTTTCTTAATCAACAAACGCTCCGCATCTTCGAGACTCATCTCTTCCAACCGCGCCGACAAACGCGCGTCCGGCGTCGCCTCCAGCGCGAGATCAAACGCCGTCACCACGTTGCCCGTGCTCATCAACACCGCGCGCTCCATCACGTGGTCCAACTCGCGCACGTTGCCCGGCCAAAGGTGATGCCGCAGCGCCTCCAGCGCCTCCGGAGTGAAGCCCACGATCGGCCGCCGATAGCGCTCGCGATGAATCTTGAGGAAGTGCTCCGCCAGCACCGGAATGTCTTCCAGCCGATCGCGCAACGGCGGCAGACGAATCTCCACCGTGTTCAAGCGGAATAACAGGTCTTGACGAAACCGTCCCTGCGCGACTTCCGCATGCAAGTCGGCATTCGTCGCCGACAACAAACGCACGTTCACTTTCTGTGTCTTCGACGAACCAACGCGCTCAAACTCACCGGTCTCGATCACGCGCAACAACTTTGCCTGCAGGTTCAACGGCACGTTGCCAATCTCGTCGAGAAACAGCGTACCGCCGGCCGCGAGCTCGAAACGTCCCACGCGATCGGTCTTCGCATCGGTGAACGCGCCGCGCACGTGGCCAAACAGTTCGCTCTCAAACACGCCTTCCGCGAGCGCACCGGCGTTTACCGAGATAAGCGGCTTCGTGCGCCGCGACGAGATCGAATGCAGCACGCGCGTGATCACTTCCTTGCCCGTGCCGTTCTCGCCGATGATCAGCACGTTCGCGTCCGCTGGTCCAATACGTTCGACAAGCTTCAAAACCGACTTCATCGCCGGCGACTCCGCGATGACCTGCGGGATCTCGCTGCCGGCGTCTGACACACTGTCGCGCAGCGCGATGTTCTCCGCTTCCAGACTCCGTCCGCGCCGCAGGGCAGCGGCGAGTTCGACCTGCGTGCGCAGGATAGCGAGCAGGCGCGCGTTGTCCCACGGCTTTTGCATGAAGTCGCGCGCGCCGCGACGCATCGCCTCGACCGCGAGATTGACGCTGCCCCAGGCAGTCATCACGACAACCGGCAGCGACGGATCGATCGCGCGGATCTTGCTGAGCAAGTCGAGCCCTTCGGCGCCGGAGGTCGTGTCGCGCGCGTAGTTGAGATCGATCAGCACGACGTCAAATTCCTGGCCGTCGAGTGCTTTGAGCACCCCGGCAGGCGACGACGCGCTCTCGATTTTGAACCCTTCGCCTTTCAGTAAGAGGCTTAGAGCGGCGACCACATCAGCCTGGTCGTCGGCAATCAGAATCCGAGGCATAAGTAAGGAATGTCCGTGTTCTTCGGTCTTATCCGTGGCTTTATTCGCAACGCAGCGCAACCAGCGGATCAACTTTCATCGCCCTTCTCGCGGGCACGTAACAAGCTAACAAAGCCACCAGAATCAGTCCAACGGAGACTGTCGTAAACGTGGCGAGGTCGGTAGGCTTCACGTCAAATAAAACCGCGATCATCAGGCGAGTCACGGCAAAAGCGCCAGCTAGCCCGACTCCCACACCGATCAAGGCCAGCGTCATGCCGTTCTTCAAAATCATCTTCAACACGTCGCTGGTCGACGCGCCGAGCGCCATGCGCACGCCGATCTCGTTCGTGCGTTGCGCAACGGAGTAACTCACCACGCCGTAGATGCCGACCACCGCCAGCACCAGCGCGAGCGCCGCAAAGACAGAAACGAGAAACATGCCGAAACGCCGTTGGGCCACTGACTGCGCCACCAGTTGGTCCATCGTGTTGACGTTCGAGATCGCGGCGTTGCGATCGAGTTCCCGCACCTTCGCGCGCGCAATCGAGATCAGGCGCTGCGGATCGCCGGTCGTACGGATCACTACGACTGGCCCAAACGGCGGATTCGTGTTCGTGTGATAGTAGATCTCGGGTCGTGGTGCGACGTCGAGCCCGAGATGGCGCACACTGCCAACGACACCGACGATCGTTTGCCACTGCGTCTGTTGGCCGTTGGAAATCGCGGTGCTGATCCGTTTACCGATGGGATCGTCGTTAGGCCAGAAGCGCGTGGCCATCGCTTCATTGATTACGACTGCGCCGGTGTTGTTGGCGCTGTCCTGTTCCGTGACGAGCCGGCCCTTGAGCAGTGGGATGCCCATCGTTTGGAAGTAGCCGGTGCTCGCGCGACGAAAATCGATCTCCGACCGTTCGCCCGCGGGCACTTCCCTGCCTTCAATCGCGAGGAACGTGGTGATGTTATTCAGTGCGCTCAGCAACGGGAGACGAGTGACGAACCCGACTGACGCGACTTCGGGAGCGCCGGCGAGATTCGTTTCGAGTTGTTTCAGGAAAGCAATACGTTTTTGCGGTTCGTTATAACTCGCGTTTGGCAGTCCGACTTGCATCGTCAATACGTTTTCGGTGATGAAGCCGGGTTTGACGTCGAGCAGGTGCGCGAAGCTCTTGAGCAGGAGTCCGGCGCCGATGAGCAGCACCATGGCCATCGCGGTTTCCGCGATCACCAGCAGATTGCTGAGGCGTCGTTGGCCTGAGTCGGCGATGGAAGTGCGGCCGCCTTCTTTCAAAGCGCTGTGCAGATCGAATTTCAACGTCTGCCAGGCCGGCGCAAGGCCGAAGACGATTCCCGTGAGGATGGAGGCAACGAGCGTGAATAAAAGCACGGTGAGATCGAGCCGGATCTGGTTGTAACGCGGCAGCGGAATCGGATTCAGCGCGAGCAGCGCCTGCACGCCCCACGAACCAAGCAGCACGCCGGCGCCGCCGCCAAGCAATGACAGCGTGATGCTTTCAGTGAGTAACTGTCTGAGCAGACGCCTGCGTCCCGCGCCCAATGCCGCACGCACCGCAATCTCTTTCTGCCGCGATGCGCTGCGCACCAGCATCAGGTTGACGATGTTTGCGCACGCAATTAACAACACGAGAGCAACCGCGCCGAGCAGCAGCCACAAAGCCGGACGCACTTTCCCTGTGACTTGTTGGTGCAACGGCACGACGCGCATACCCACGCCGGTGTTCGACTCGGGATATTGCCCGGCCCACTGACTCGCAATCGCATTCAACTCCCCATTCGCCGCCGCGGGTTGGAGATTATCGGCGAGGCGGCCGACGACGGAAAGCAGTCGCACTTGCCGCGCACTCGACGCAAACTGATTTTGCGCCAGCGGCACCCACACTTCAGCCGCGGGCTCCAACAGTTGAAAGTCCGCGGGCATGACGCCGATCACGGTGCCGTTAACGCCGCTGAGCGTGATCGACTTCCCAACGATATTCTCATCGCCGCCAAAGCGACGCTGCCACAAACTATGACTGATGATCGCCACCGGCGTTCCGCCGATGCGATCTTCTTCAGCGGTGAAAGTGCGACCGCGTTCGGGCGTCACACGCAAGAGTTCGAGCAGGCTCGCCGAAAGATACATTCCCTGCAAAGGCTCCGGCTCGCCGTCGCTGATCAACGTGAAGTTCCATAAAGGCGACGCCGCGCCGACCGCACTGAACGACTTCGTCTGGCTCTTCAGGTCGTTGTAGTCGGCAAACGAGAGCTGCTGTTCCTGGTTCGTGTCTCGGGTGGTCCAAATCATCGCGAGCCGCTCGGCGTCCTGAAACGGCAGCGGCCGCAGCACGACGGCGTTCACGACCGTGAAGATCGCGGTGTTCGCGCCGATGCCGAGTGCGAGTGTGACGACACAGACGGCGGTGAACGTCGGATGCTTAATGAGACTGCGTAGTCCGTAGCGGAGATCTTTTAGCATGGTGGTTTCACTCGTACCGCAAACAGATCAGTGGATCGACCTCGGTAGCGCGTTGCGCGGGTAACAGACACGCGAGCAGCGCCGCCGCAAGACTAACGACGCCCACGACTGCGAAAACAAACGGGTCCACAGGTGACACGCCGAACAGCAGACTCGTCATCAGCCGCGTCAAGCCAAACGCGGCAGCGAATCCGATCGCCGCGCCGGCGCAAGCGAGAACAATTCCCTTCCTCAGCACCAGCAAGAGGATCGCGCTCTGCGCCGCACCGAGCGCCGTGCGAATGCCGATCTCTTTCGTGCGCAGGGCGGTCGCGTAAGCAATGACGCTGTAGATCCCGACAGTCGCGAGCACGAGTGCGATTGCGGCAAACAGACCGAGCAGGATCGTGTTGAAGCGGCGCGGCGCGGTCGTCGCGGCTACGACTTCGTTCATCGTTTTCACGCTCGTCAGCGGTTGCTGTGGATCGAGCGCGTTGACTTCCTTGCGGATCGTGGTCGCAAGCGTGGCTGCCGGAAGCACGCTGCGCACGAACAAGTAACGATGCCGTTGCACTGCAGGCGTGCGCGACAGGTACCAATCGGGCGCAGCGTTCGCATCCAGGGCGCCGTGGGGAACATCCTTCGCCACCCCAATGATGACGATCCACGGATTTTCCGGTCGCGGCAGTCCGAGCGTGAGCCGCTTGCCGATCGGATCTTCATTGGGCCAAAAATGCGCCGCCATTTTTTCATTGATGACGGCAACCGGCGGCGCCGCCGGATCGAGATCCTGCGACGTAAGGTCGCGGCCTTTCACGAGTGGAATGCCAAGCGTGTGTAGATAGTTTGGACCAACAACCTGCCAACCCGCGGTCGTCAGGTTTGCGGGATCGAGTTTGCGGCCTTCGATGGCAAATGGATCGTTGCCCGCAGCGCCGCTCAACGGTTGCTGCGTGCTGAAACTGACAGCCTGCGCGCCCGGTGTGGACTCGACCCGCTGCACCAGCTCGCGAAAGAAGTTTGACGCATCGCGCTCTTCGCGATACCTCGTCGAGGAGAGATCGAGCTCCATACTGAAAAGGTTCTCCGCTACCAGGCCCGGATCCACGTGTTGTAAATGAAAGAGGCTTTTGACTAAAAGCCCCGATCCCACCAACAGCAACACCGCCAGCGACACTTCCGCGATTACGAGCGCGTCGGACCATCGTCCCAACCCAGCGGAACTGTTCGTACTCGTGCGACTAAGCGACTCCCGCAGATCGATACCCGCCACCTGTCTTAGCGGCACAAGCCCAAACACCACGCTGATCGCCAACGCCATCAGCGCCGTAAACCCAAACACCCGCGCGTCGATCGCGATCTCCTGCGCGCGTGGCAGTATGTTCGGCCCAAGCGCAACCAGCAGTTCGACGCCCCAACTCGCGAACAACAAACTCAGCACCGCCGCAGCCGCGGTCAACAACATTCCTTCAAGTACGAGCTGGCGCGTAAGCCGCCACCGGCCTGCGCCCAACGCCGCGCGTATCGCCAACTCACGCCGCCTTTGCCTCGCGCGCAACAACAACAAGTTGCTTACATTCGCAGCCGCAATCAACAACAGCACCCCCACCGCGAACAGCAGCACGAGTAGCGGTCTGCGCGCGCTTCCCACAATCTCCTCCTGCAACGGAGTGACTGTGATCCGCCAACCACCGTCTTCGCCGTTTGGACCACGATAACCGCCCAGCTCGCGTTCGAATCGCTGGCCAACCGTCTCCATCTGCGCCCGCGCCTGGTCCAGCGTGACTCCCGGCGCCAAACGTCCGAGCACCGTCAGGAAATAAGGACCACGCCGGTTCACCACGTCGTCAGTCGCATAAGACAACGGCGCCCACAAGTCCGCCGGTTCACTGCGGCGCAAACCCGGATGAGGAAACTCAAATCCCGCCGGCATCACGCCCAGCACGGTGTAACTCTCATTGTCGAGTGTGATCTGTTGATTGAGGATCTGAGGTGAGCCACCAAACCGGCGTTGCCAGTAACCATAACTCAGCACGACAACGCGCGCGTCTTTCTCTTCGTCGCTAAACAGACGCCCCGCAATCGGAGTTGCTTCCAACAGCGGAAACAGGTTGCGCGAAACGTGCGCGCCGGTGACGCGTTCCGGCTCGCCACCGGCTGACACGTTGAAACTGTGGTTCGCGTAAGCGGCCACAGTGTCAAACACCTGCGTCTCGCGCGCGTAGTCTTCATACTCCGCGGCCTTCGCGGGCAGACGCTCGATATGCAACTGTCGAAAATTACCCCAGATGACTTGCAGCCGATCCGAGTGTGGATACGAAAGCGGCCGTAGCAACACGCTGTTTACGATGCTAAAGATCGTAGTGGTCCCACCGATTCCGAGCGCAAGCGTAAACACAACCACCAGAGCAAAGCCCGGTTGTTTGCTTAAACTTCTCAGAGCGTAACGCAGATCACTCAAACTAAATCACTCGTACCGCAACGAGATCGTCGGCTCCACTTTCGTCGCTCTTCTACCCGGCAGGTAACACGCCAGCAACGCCACTGTGATCAGCAACACCGAAATCGCGGTGAACGTCATCACATCAGTCGGCGCGACGCCAAACAGCATCGTCTCCATCAACCGCGTCAAGCCAAACGCCGCCAGCAAACCGATCACGATACCGGCCAGCGTCAGTTTCAGGCCGTGGCCCAGGATCATCGCAAACACGTCGCGCGGGCGCGCGCCAATCGCCATGCGAATGCCGATCTCGTGCGTGCGTTGCGTCACTGAGTAAGACATCACGCCGTAGATGCCGACGATCGCCAGCACCAACGCGATGCCCCCGAAGAGACTCAGCAGCGTCAGGTTCAAACGTTCCGGCGCGACCGATTCGGCCCTGATCTCGTTCATCGTGCGCGGATTGTAAATCGGCTGATCGAAGTCGATCTCTTTCACCGCCGCGCGCACCGAACCGATCAACTGGCTCGGATCGGAAGTGCCCTTGACGATCACGGTCATACCCGAGTTTGGCATTTGCGCAAAGGGAAGATAGACCTGAACGCGATCGCTGTTTTGGTTCAGGCTCTCCATTTTCACGCGTCCGACCACGCCCACTACTTCGAGCTTCTGCGGATTACTTTCGTCGCCGAACATGATGCGTTTGCCAACTGCGTCTTCGTTGGGCCAATAACGCCGCGCGAATTCCTCGTCTATGACGATAGTATGCAAAGCGGCCGTAGCTTTCTGGTTCTCAGTTAGCTTGCTCAAGTCGCGCCCGTTGAGAATCGAGCGATCGTCATGGTCGTTGAAAACGCGTCCGCGCAGCAGCGGAATATTCATCGCACGGAAATAGTCCGGCGTTACCAGACACGTTTCCATCAACGGCGTCTGGTCGCGCGGCGGACGTGGTTGTCCGTCCACCGCAAACCCCATTTGCCAGCCGTTGTTGCCGAGCGGCAGTCCCGACGCCGCGGCAGTCGATTCAACTCCCGGCAGCGCGCGAATGTTTTCCAGCAACCGATCGTAGAACGACGCTTGCGCCTCGGGCGTCGCATACTTCCGCTGCGGCAACGATACGCTGAAACTCGTCAGGTGTTCGTACGAGAAACCCGGATTCACTTTTTGCAGCAGGTAAAAACTGCGAACCATTAGACCAGCGCCTATCAACAACACGAGCGTCGTCGCGACTTGTCCGACAACGAGCGAACTCCGCAACCAATGACGCCCGGTCATGCCGCGGCCCGTTTCTTTCAAGGTCTCGTGCACGTCGACTTCGCCGGCCTGAATCGCCGGAATCAACCCAAACAGAATGCCGGTGAGAAATGAAACGCCGAGCGTAAAGCCGAGCACGGTCCAATCGAGCCCGATCTCGGTCGATCGCGGAATCGCGTTGGGACTGACGTACAAGATGAGATCGATTCCGCCGCGCGCCAACGCCAGACCCATCACCCCGCCAATCAAGGAGAGCAGGACGCTTTCAGTCAACAACTGCCGCATGAGACGCCAGCGATTGGCGCCCACCGCCGTGCGAATCGCCATCTCCTTGCGACGCGCGGTCGCACGCGCCAGCAGCAGGTTCGCGATGTTTGCGCAGGCGATCAAAAGCACGAATCCGACCGCCGCAAAGATCACCCAGAGAGCGCGTCTGATGTCGCTCACGTAGATTTCGAGCAACGGCCGCAGCCGCACCCGGTTGCCCGCGTTCGAGTCGGCATACTGTTTCTCGAGATTCGCCGCGATTGTGTTCATGTCGGCGTCGGCCTGTTCGAAACTGACTCCCGGCTTCAAACGACCGATGCCATACAAGCCCGGATGATTACCCCGGCTTTTCCAGCTCGCCTGGTCCGAGAGTTGGCCCACCGGCACCCACATGTCGCTGCGCGTCGCGCTCGGACTCGGACCATTGAAACTTTCCGGCATCACGCCGATCACGACGTAGCTTTTACCGTTGAGAGTGATTGGTTGATTGAGAATGCTCATCTGTCCGCCGAAACGGCGTTGCCACAACGCGTAGCTCAACACCACGACGGGCGTGCCGCCGGGTTTATCTTCTTCACTGGTGAAGACACGGCCATACACCGCGTTCGCGCGCAGCACCTGAAACATGTCGGCCGACATCTGTGTGGTGATGATGCGTTCGGGATCACCCGTCCCCGTGAGGTTGTAGCTGCCGCGATTGTAGACGCCGATCTTTTCAAACGTCTGATTGTGATCGCGCCAGTCTTCGAAGTTCGGATAAGAGATCGACATCTCGTCGAGCACCGGGCTCTTCTCGTTGAGAAAAACGAGACGGTCCGGTTCAGCGTATGGCAACGGCCGTAACAAGACGGTGTTGACGACGCTGAAGATCGCGCTGTTGGCGCCGATGCCCAGTGCGAGCGCAAGGATCACAATCGCGCTAATCCCACGATTCTTCCAGAGCATCCGCATGGCATAACGGATGTCTTGCCAGAGTGTGGCCATCATCTTCTCCTAACTGTGTACTTGTGATCGCCCTATTCGTACCGCAGCGCGACCAGCGGATCGACTTTCGTCGCCCGTCTTGCGGGAACCCAACACGCGAGTAATGCAGTCAACGTCAACACGACTACGACGCCCGCAAAGATGCTCGTGTCGGTCGGCGTCACGCCAAACAACAACCCGCGAATCAAGCGCGTTAACGCAAAAGCCGCAGCGAGACCAATCGCTTCGCCAGTCAACGCCAGGAACATTCCCTGTCTGAGCACGAGCTTCAACACGTCGGTGACGTTTGCGCCGAGCGCCATGCGAATGCCGAGTTCCTGCGTGCGCTGTGTGACTGCGTAAGACAACAGGCCGTAGATGCCGACTGCCGACAGCAACAAAGCGAGACCGCCGAACAGCATCATCAAAAGCATGTTGAGACGTGGTTGCGCGATGCTCTCGGAGACGATCTGTTCGAGCGTGTTGATGTTCGCCAACGGCTGATTCGGATCAATGGACCAAACAGCCTGGCGAACAGCTGCGACGATTGCTTTTGGATCGTTGGACGTGCGCACCAGCAGCGTCATGTCCGTTAACGGCGATTGCGACGCGGGCAGATAATACGCCGGTTCGGATGCAGCGGCGAGCCCGCCAAACTTCACGTCGCGCGCAACGCCGACAATCTCGAACGACGTCAGTCGCTGGTTCTTCCAGATCCTTCCCGGCGGACTCGGTTTGAGACGGCGCCCGAGCGGATCCTCGTTGGGAAAGTAGTGACGAACGAAAGCTTCGTTGACGATCGCCGCGCCGAGATGTTCGGCGTCGTCCTGCGGCGTGAACGCACGGCCGCGAATGATGTGCGCGCCGACAGTGTTGAAGTAATCAGAACCGACGGGAATGAAGTTAGCGCTTTGTGATTTAGTCTCCGCTGATGCGACTCGTCCTTCGATTTCAAACGCGTCGACCCAATTCGATCGCAACGGCGGATCGTAAGCAATTGTCGCCGACTCAACGCCCGGCAAAGCCGAAACACGATCCAAAAGCTGCTTGAAGAAGTTATTGATCTCCGCCGGTTCCTTGTACTTGGCGAAGGGCAAATTCAAGTCGGCCGACAACACGCGTTCCGACCTGAAGCCCGGATCGACTCGTTGCAGCAACCAGAAACTCTTGATCAGCAGACCCGCGCCGACGACCAGCATCACCGCCACGCTCACCTGAAACACGACCAGCAACTGGCGAAAACGCAAACGCGCCGCGCCCGGTCCGGAAGTGCGCCCGCTCTGCTCGAGTGCCGTTTGCAGATCCGGTTTCGAAGCGTGCCACGCGGGCACCAGACCAAACAACAAGCACGTCACCAGCGAGAGCAGCAACGTGAAACCGAGCACGCGCCAGTCGAGACCGACGTGCGCGAGACGCGGGATCTGTTGCGGCACGAATTTCAATAGCAACTTCAAGCCCGCTTCGGCCACGCCGAGTCCCGCGACGGTCCCGATCACCGACAGCAATAAACCCTCGACGAAGAACTGCCGCACTAACGTCGCCCGCGACGCGCCGAGCGCCGCGCGAATCGCGATCTCTTTCGTACGCGCCGCGTGTTGGGCCAACAGAAGTCCCGCGATGTTGGCGCACGCGATCAACAACACCATGCCGACCGCGATCAGTAACGTAACGAGAGCCGGCCGCACGTTTCCCACCACTTCGTTGAGAAACGCGTTGACGATGATTCCCTCACCGCGATCGGCCTCGTATTCCTGTGCCAGTCGCGCGCCGATCGTGTTCATCTCCGTCTGCGCCTGCGCGACCGTGACGCCGGGCTTCATCCGCGCGAGCACGCCCATGACGTGAGCACTGCGCAACGCAGCCAGGTTCGCCATGTACGACATCGGTCGCCAGTAGTCCTGGCTCTGTTCGTCAAACTCGATGCGGCCCGCCGTAGTCGGATGCGCCGGATAAATTCCCGCGGGCATGACGCCGATCACGGTGTAGCTCGCGCCGTCGAGCGTCACGTTGCGATTGATGATGTTGCGATCGCCACCGTAGCGGCGTTGCCATAGACCATAACCGAGAACGACGACCTGATCTTTTCCGAATTGATACTCGTCGGCCACAAACGCGCGGCCGAGCATCGGCTGCACGCCGACGACTTCGAAGTAACCCGGCGTGACGGCAGTGCCCGATAACTGTTCGGGATCACCGTCGCCGGTCAGCGTGGCGGTCGAAGCGCCGTACGCGACGACGTCTTCGAAAACTGTGTTCTGCTTTTTCCAGTCGAAGAAGTTTGCGGGCGCCACGCGCCAGCGGCCGTGCTCCGGCACGTTCTCCCAAAGCGAAACGAGCCGGTCCGGATTCTGGTAAGGCAGTGGTTGCAACAACACCGCGCTGACGACGCTGAAGATCGCCGTGTTGGCGCCGATGCCGAGCGCGAGCGTGAGCACGGCGATTAACGACACGCCCGGATTCTTCGCCAACATTCTCAGGCCATACTGAATCTCTCTACGCATGTCTGTGTTTCTCCGTGTAAATCCGTGGCCTTATTCGTACCGGAGTGCGATCGTCGGATCGAGTTTCATGGCCCGACGCGCGGGAATCAAACACGCCACCAACGCCACCGCCGCCAACACCAGCGGCACCGCCACGAACGTCAGCGGATCAGACGCGTTGACGCCAAACAACAACGAGCTCATCAAGCGCGTCAGGGCAAACGAAGCAGCGAGACCAATGCCGACGCCGAGCAGCGTCAGCCCCATGCCCTTCTTCAACACGAGCGCGAGAATATTCAATGGACTTGCGCCCACCGCCATGCGCACGCCGATCTCGTTAGTGTGTTGCGTGACGAAGTAGGCCAGCACACCGTAGATACCGAGCGACGCCAGCAACAACGCCAGACCTGCAAACGCCACCAGCATGATCATGCCCATGCGACGCGGTGCCGCTTCTTCGCCCAGCACGTCAGACATCGTGGCGATGTTCGAGACGGGCTGATCGGGATCGACTTCGTGAACGATCGCGCGCACTGAGCTAACGAGACCCGCCGTGTCGCCTGAGGTGCGGATCACCAGATCGCGCGGCGTGTAAAAGTCGTAAGGCCCCTGCTGCTGATACGGAAAATACATCTCCGCTTTGACGGGTTCGTCGAGGCCCATCTGCCGCACGTCAGCCACGACGCCGACTATCTGAACCCACGGCACATCGTCAGTCGCATCGCCGAGTTTGAAACGACGACCAACGGCGTTCTGGCCCGGCCAATATTGCCGCGCCATGGTCTCGTTGACGATCGCGACCGGCATTGAGTTCTCGTTATCGTGGTCCGTGAAGTAACGGCCCTGCCGCAGCGCGATGTTCATCGTCTGCAGATAATCGGCGCTTACCTGGCGATGATTCGCGTCGTACGCCATACCCGGGAGCGGATCCTTGGTTCCTTCCGGGAAAAAGCCGCTCGTGCCGCCCTTCCAGATCAACGGGATCGACGTGGTGTAACCAGCTGAGATCACACCCGGCAGATGTTCGACGCGGTCGAGCACCTGTTGATAAAAGACGTTGCGCTGCGGCATCTCTTTGTATTTCGTCAGCGGCAACACGGTACGCATCGTCAACACCTGTTGCGGGTGGAGTGCGTCGTATTGATTGAAGAGCCGGAAGAGAGTTTGGATGAGCAGTCCGGCGCCGACGAGCAACACGATCGACAACGCGACTTCAAACACGATGAGTGCGCTCCGCATTCGTCCGCTCGAAGTCACTCGCGTGCTTTGCTTCAACGCGTTGTTCAAATCGACTTTTGCTGATTGCAGCGCGGGCACGAGACCGAAAATGACGCCGGTGACCAGCGAGAGTACGAGCGTGAATGCGAGGATTCGTGTGTCGAGATTGAGCGTCGTCAGCAACGCCATCTGTGCGGGAATCAATTTCTGGAGAAAAGCGAAACTGAAGTAAGCGAGCACTGCACCGAAAACTCCCGCCGTCGCCGACAGTAACAAACTCTCCGTCAACAACTGTCTGACGACGCGCCCACGACTCGCGCCGAGGGCCACACGCAACGCAATTTCACGACGGCGGCCCACGGCACGCGCGAGCAGCAATCCGGCGACGTTCGCGCACGCGATCAATAAAACAAATGCGACTGCCACCAACAGCACGAACAACGAACCACGGACGTCACCCGTCAACTGTTCGCGCAACGGCATGACGACCGCGCCCACCTTCCCGTCGAACATCATGTCGGGATGGTCCTTCGCGATGCGCGCCGTGACCGCGGACACGTCTGCCTGCGCCTGCTTCAACGTCACGCCGGGCTTTATTCGCGCCACGACTTTCAAGTAATGATTGCCGCGATTCGCGAGCTGTTCCGGATCGAGCGCCAGCGGCACCCACAAACGCACGTCGCTCTCGAAAAACTGAAAGCCCGCGGGCATCACGCCGATCACGGTGTACTTCTCACCGTCGAGTTGAATGTCGCGATTGATGAGCTGTGAATCGCTGCCGTAACGCGTCTGCCAGAGCTCCTGACTAACGACTGCGACCTTGTGTGCTCCCGGCCGATCGTCGTCTGCTGTGAACCCACGGCCCACCGCGGGCGACACACCGAACAGCGGAAAGAAGTTCGCCGTTACCGCGTAGGCAGCAACACGTTCGGGATTGCCGTCGCCGGTGAGGTTGAAAGTTTTTTCGGCTGTAGCTGCGACGTCTTCAAACGATTGCGTCTGATTTTTCCAATCGACGTAGTTTGCGGGCGCGGGCGTGTTGTGCGGAAAACCGAGAAAGCCGGCGTCTTCCCAGATCATCACGAGCCGTTCGGGATCGCGAAACTGCAAAGGCTTGAGCAGGACCGCGTTCACAACGCTGAAAATGGCGGTATTCGCGCCGATGCCGAGTGCGAGCGTGAGCACTGCGACCACCGTAAAACCCGGGCGTTTCCATAATCCGCGCACGCCATAGCGGATGTCTTTGAGCAAGTTTTCCATCAACTTTGTAACACCGCGATCCCGCAAAATGTGACGCTAACTGGCAGCGCGCTGGCTAAGTCTGCGGCTTATTTACAGCGACTCTCCGCTCCCGCTGCGCCCGCCGATTTACAGCGACTCTTCGCTACGGCTTCGCCCGCCTTCGCACTACCCACTCTGCTCCGGCTGCGCCACGCCGATTCATAGCGACTCTGCGCTACGGCTTCGCCCGCCTTCGCACTACCCACTCTGCTCCGGCTGCGCCACGCCGATTCATAGCGACTCTGCGCTACGGCTTCGCCCGCCTTCGCACTACCCACTCTGCTCCGGCTGCGCCACGCCGATTCATAGCGACTCTGCGCTACGGCTTCGCCCGCCTTCGCACTACCCACTCTGCTCCGGCTGCGCCACGCCGATTCATAGCGACTCTGCGCTACGGCTTCGCCCGCCTTCGCACTACCCACTCTGCTCCGGCTGCGCCACGCCGATTCATAGCGACTCTGCGCTACGGCTTCGCCCGCCTTTGCACTACCAACTCTGCTCCGGCTGCGCCCGCCGATTTACAGCGACTCTTCGCTTGCGGCTTCGCCCGCCTTTGCACTACCAACTCTGCTCCGGCTTTGCCGCCGATTCATAGCGACTCTGCGCTACGGCTTCGCCCGCCTTCGCACTACCAACTCTGCTCCGGCTTTGCCGCCGATTCATAGCGACCCTCCGCTGCGGCTTCGCCCGCCTTTGCACTACCAACTCTGCTCCGGCTTTGCCGCCGATTCGTAGCGACTCTGCGCTACGGCTTCGCCGCCGGATGTGAGGCGAGGCTCTGCCTTGCCGGTCACTGAAAAGAAAGAATTGGGGCTCCGCCCCTCGTCCGGGCTAAGCCCGAACCAAGGGCACAGCCCATTGTTCTACCTACTTACAACGGCGAGGCGGAGCCTCGCCTCACATCCGGCGGCAAAGCCGTAGCGGACAGGGGCTGTAATTCGGCGACGAAGCCCCAGCGCAAAAGGCG
>JADMIO010983867.1_pt1 | contig 36157 bp, 30 predicted proteins | sample 8958161 | NCBI WGS metagenome assembly JADMIO01 (sample SAMN16585339, study PRJNA669376) | soil metagenome | isolation source: Crop rotation soil | place: USA: Cullars Rotation, Alabama | collected 2011
TCTAAGTTGCCTTAGTGCCTGCAAAGAGCATCGTAAGAGGATGCCGGCGCTACCAGCTTGTTTCGAGGCGTTGCCGGCAGGATGCCGGCGCTACCAGCTTGTTTCGAGGCTTGCCGGCAGGATGCCGGCGCTACCACCTCGTAAGTGCCTGACTGGCCGGTAACAATACTCAGAGGAACAAAGGATGCGGCGCTTCGCTTCGGACGTATTCGATTCGATGCATCAACGCGGCTCGATGCATCAACGGGGCTCGATGCATCAACGCGGCTCGATGGAGCAACGCGGCTCGATGCAGCAACGCGGCTCGATGCATCAACGCGATTCGATGCATCAACGGCGGCGGTGAAAGAAATTTCATGTCGGGGGCAGTTTTGTAAATGTGTGTGATTTGAAAGTCTCCTAGGATTTCAAAGTGTGGGGCTAGAATCGCGTTCCTCATGGATGTTTGCGCGCATACGAAGCCTTACGCGCGTGTAAGGTGTGATGGGTGCTCTTGTTGACCTTGAAATCATAGGGTAATCTGCCTTTTGCGATTTAGGGGGCTGTACTGAATGTCATCGATTTTGGGAACCGACGTTTCCAGCGTTTCCGAAGATATACACATTGAAGATGGCTTACCAAGGCTGCACAAACCGAATTACCGTGAGACGGTACTACGGTGCACGATCGCTATCCTTTTGACTCTCTGCGTACTTGAAGGTTTTGCAAGATACACGATATCCATCGGTCATCCCAATATGGGTCCGACTGCTGAATTCGACAAGGCTTATGTTTTAGCCCAGAAGCCTGCAACGCCAGGCAAACAGCTGATCGTCGTCGTTGGAGGATCGTTTTCCAAGCGAGCCGTCTATTCCGAATATATCGAACAGCAGATGGCAAAAGCCGGTTACGACGTCGAAGTGCGCAACCTGGCGACTGTCGCTTGCTCTGTCTACGAACAGCTCGCGCTCCTGGAGCGCGCCACAAAATCTGCCGGCAAGCCCGCATTGGTGATCGCGGATTTTCGTCCGCTGGCGTTTGTTTCCAACTATCTAAAGCGCACGATTGATTACGAGAAAGTGCGATTCGACGAAAGCTACACCGGCCGCCGCTGTGAACTCGCGGCGAAAAATGATCCTTTGTCTAAACTGCAGGACTTCGCCGAAAGCAACTCCTACTTGATCGGCTATCGTCGAACACTGCGATATACCCTGATGTCCTGGATGTCGCTGTTGTTCGATTCCGAGCACTTCCGTTTCAAGCGCGCAACTCGAACGGATGAATTAGAAGGGCAGTCACCGCACGGATGGTCTCCCGTTTTCGAAATTATGGATTCCAGCGAATTGGTGGAAGGCAAGAAAGGCTTCGAAGATCGCGTCAAAATGGTTTCCGATCTTTGCAGTCCGGCACCGATTTCATGGACTGATGAATACTCGCTTCCGTTGCGAAACTTTTGCACAAAGAACAACATTCCATTGATGTACGTTTGGGAGCCGGTGCACCCTGCCTTGTCTGGAATCTATGAGAAAGCCGGCGTTCCTCTTGACGGATTCAAGAGTCGTCTCGAGCATCTAACCAAGTATCCCAACGTATTTGCATTCGACGCGCATGATATCGATCCCGCCGGCGATCATTACAAATCCATCGATCATGTCAACTATCGCGGTGCGCTCGTGTTCAGTGAAGGGCTGTCTGAAGCTTTGGAAAGCGCTCCCTTCAACAGTTTCTTCCACCGAACACAAATTGCAGGCAAGCCGTCGGCTCAACCTTCTCAATCCGAATAACCTGGTTCGTCGGGGATTGATGGAGTGCGGGAGGTTTTACCTTGAAGCTCGACAATTCGCCTCTTTCCAAAATATTATTCGGCTCGCTGCTTTGCCTGATCTTGTCGTTGCCAGCACTTGCTGCTGCATCCGAGAAAGACGTGACAGTTGCAATTGAAAAGAAACAGTTCGCCCTAGCAATCAAGCAGGCGGATTCGATTCTGGCCAGTGACCCGCGCAATTTCTCCGCTCTGTATCTAAAAGCGCACTGTCTCAAGGAACTGCATCGATGGGCAGAGGCGGGCAAGACTCTTGATGTCTTGAACACAATCACGCCTAAGAGCGAGGAGTCGAAAAAAGCTCGCATCTTCATCTCCGTGGAAATTTTGTACGAATTGAAGAACTACCCTGCTCTGATTCGGGCATGTGATGAGGCTATAGCTAGAGTTCCTGCCGCTCAAGCCTTCAACTATCATTTGCTGAAAATCGATGCAATCGCACGCACTCTCGGAAGACAACGGACAATCAAGGAATTACAAGCGCTCGATCTGAAAAAATTGCCTAAGAGCTTTTTGCCGATGGTACAGACCTGGTACGTGCGAATGGGCAGTCTGGAAGACGCGTTGAAGGTCGTTGAGATGAGATGCCCCGGTTCGAAATCTGCATCGTGCTATTACGAGAAGGCTTCAATCCTTTGTGCGCTGAACAGGAAAAGCGAGGCTCTTCGTGCGTGTGCGCTAGGTGCAAAGACAACCGACCATGATGCAACCTGGGACGCGCTGGCTAAGTTAAAAACGCGAATAGAAACTGCTCCGTTGCTCATACAGCTTGTTGATTATGGGACATTTGGAGTGCCATCGCCGGAAGTGTCAGAGTTGACCAAGAAAGCTGTTGATATGTCGCTGCGAAGCGATAACGAAGACGCCCTGGCGGTATTGAATCGAGCTTTGGAATTGGAGCCGTGGAATGCCAGCGTGTTGCTGAACCGATCACTCATTCTGGAAAAACTCGGCAAGTATGACAAAGCTCTGGCAGACGCTGAAACTGTTCTGGCGTATCATCCTGGCTACTTCAACGCCTATGACCGACTGCAGCGGGTATATGACAGAGCAAAAAAGTATCAGGATGAGTTGAAAGTTTTGAACGCGATGATTCAGCTTTTTCCTACGGATCAATTTTCTCTGATTCATCGCGGCGAAGTATATATCGAGTTGCATCAACCTGAAAAAGCGTTGGCTGATCTGAATCACGCTCAGCAACTCGGTCCGTCTCACAACGAACTCTGGAACGCGAAAGGAGCAGCATGCGCTGCGCTTGGCCGCTTTGGAGAATCGGCCAATTGTTATACGGAGACCTTGCGCTCTCCCCTGCAGGATCCATATAAAGCCAAAATTCTCGTGCTGCGTAGCGATGCGTACCGAAAGCTGGGCAAATTTGATCTTGCCGCTGCCGACAAAGCGAAAGCAGAAGAATTGAATCGCTCGCTCTTTGACGACACGCCGTTTCAAGTGCGGGCAAAACAGCACTGATAATCTGGGACTCAAAGAATAGTGGGGTAGTCAAAGGTTGACCATCGGCAATCATTCTGGCATCATCATTCACGACAAAGTTGAGTGAGTTGGTCAACTTTATCATCTTTGTCGCAGTTTCCGCACTGGTGGGAAGAAGTGAAGTTGTCACGCAAAGGTGAGTATGCACTCAAGGCGCTAATGCAATTAGCCTCTGTGGGGGATGCCTGCACTGTTGGTGAAATTTCATCGAAAGCGCAAATTCCGGAAGCGTTTCTCAATCAAATAATGTTGTCTTTGAAAAATGGTGGCATTCTGCGCAGCCGGCGTGGTGCGCATGGTGGATACGTGTTCAATCGTGCACCTGAAACGGTTACCGTCGGCGAGGTGGCAAGATTGATGGATGGACCATTGGCGCCCATACCATGTGCATCGGTAACTGCTTACGAAGCGTGTGCAAGTTGCGATAATCCAACTGCATGCAATCTGCAAAAGTTGATGCGAAACGTACGAGATGCGATCTCAGATATTTTGGACAAAACCACGATCGCTGATGTCACGGCTGCACATAACAGTTCTCCGCCGTAACCCCTGCTACGCGTGTAAACCTTACCAGGAGCCGAACTCTTAGACTGACCCTGTCCACCAAAATTTCGCTGCCTAACTTGTTCACCAAATTGTCCGCTTACTAGAAATTCGTTCATTCACTTATGCCATGATTTTCAACTGAAAACAGTTAAGAATTTTGTTGTCGAAAACGGTTACTGAGATCTGTCAATCGAGGACCACTATGAGACCAGTTATTTATTTGGATAACAGCGCAACGACTCAACTTCGAAAGGAAGTGAAAGAAGCGATGTTGCCATTTCTGTTCGAAGAATTTGGTAATGCATCATCTGCACACTCAGTAGGACGCGATGCGCGGAACGCAATCGAACACTCACGCGAACAAGTAGCTGCGTTGATTGGAGCTCATACAGCGGAGATTTATTTCAGCCCTAGTGCTACGTACAGTAACAACGCCGCCATTCTCGGACGAGCAGCGGAAGTCGAAAAGCAGGGACTGGGGCGTCACATCATTACTACAAAGATTGAGCATTCGTCTTCATTGCTCCCTGCGAAGTCGCTGGCTGCACGCGGTTGGAACGTAACGATTCTAGATGTCGATAAACAAGGATTCGTCAATATCGAGCAGCTGAAAAGTGCCATTACAGATGACACCAGCATCATATCCGTTATGTGGGCTAACAATGAAATCGGCACTATTCAGCCCGTTAAAGAGATCGGTGCCATCGCGCGTGAACACGGAATATTCTTTCATTGTGATGCTGTACAAGTACCTGGCAAAATAGCAATCGATGTCGAGCAGATCGGAGCAGACACGCTTTCCCTTTCCGGTCACAAATTTCACGGTCCCAAGGGCATCGGCGTCCTATATGTGCGCAATGGTGTCACGCTTGCGCCGCTAACGTTTGGTGGTGGGCAGGAAAACGGTTTGTTTCCCGGCACCGAAGGATTGGCGAATATTGTCGGTATAGGCAAGGCCGCAGAACTTGCCAAAAGCGAATTGAATGTGACTCGCAAGGCACTGAAGCTGTATCAAGCAGTACTGATCGATAAACTGTTGAAATACCCGGGCGTCAGACTGACGGGGGCTAAAACTTTCGACAATAGATTACCGGGGCATGTAAGCATTGTGGTGCCTGGCATTGATGGCAGCGAACTCGTGCTCGATGCGGACGTGAGGCACTTATGCATATCGAGTGCTTCTGCTTGTTCTGCCGGCAAGAAAGCAACGTCCCATGTTCTTTCTGCCATCGGAGAAGACGAGAATTCCGTCGGAGCGTTGCGCATTACGGCCGGCACGCTGAACACGAGAGAAGAGTGTGAACGCGCAGGTGATTTGCTGAATGATCTGATTAGTAGTGCAACCTACGTTCCGGCTAACGCCGCAAACACCAAAGTGGCTCGTTTGCACTCTGCTCCGATTGAATTTCGAGCTGCAGGTCGTACTCGTCACGCTAACGCGCAGATTTAGCTGGCGACCGCGAAGGCACGATTGGTCAGGATCTCTGGTGCGATATACGCAAAGCAGTCGAGATCGCTCGTGCGATGGCACACTCAAATATCGAAGCTTTCTGCCTTGTCACGGTCTGCCTTCGCTTTAGCCGGTTGTTTGAGTTTGTCCCAAACCATCGCGCGCTCTTTGTAAGAGCGTGCACTCGGTTCGGCGTCGATCACTTTGTCGTATGCTTTCGCGGCCGCTTCAAATCGCTGCATCTTGACCAATAAACGTGCGCGCTCGAGTAATGCCGTTTCTTCTGCTGGTCTTGCTTTGATAATTGCGTCAAACACTTTCAGCGCTTCGTCATTTTTGCCGGCTTTACTCAGGCACTTAGCCTCCTGCAAACGGAACGTCATTCCTGGATCCAGTTTTTGCAATTCGTGCAAAGTCTTTACAGCATCGTCGAATTTGCCGGCATTTTCCTGCAACGCTGACTTGAGTTGGAGCGTTTTGGTAGGAATCATTGGAACGCCACTGGCAATAAATCTATCGAAATCTTCGAGGGCTAATTTGTCTTCGTGCAAGTTGCTGTGTGCGATTGCTCTGTTGCGATAAGCAAGCGGGTCCGGCATTTTACACGTCAAAGCAACGGTCGACAAGCGAATTTCTTCTTTGAAGTCACCTTCGATGCCTGCTAACTCGCCGAGTTTAGCGTAGGCTCTGCCGAACCCGGGATCCAGTTTTACTGCCATGAGATAACATTCTTTCGGGGATTTATCGAGCCGCGAAATAATGTCCAAATCCTGTCGCACCGTTCCAAGCATGAACCAGGCTTGGGCGTTTCGCGGCTCGGATTGAACGAGACGTTCAAGAATAGGACGGGCTGCCGCTGCGTGTTGAGTGTCCAGGAGTTTTTGCGCGCGTGCCAAATCAGTGTTCGAAGCGAGCGATGAGTTTGATTGAACTTGCAGAATGAGCAACATGATGCACATTGATTGCAGTCGTATGCGCGAAAAAATGGGAATTAAGATTGGAAATTCGCTCTGTTGGCGCAAGGCTCAAGTTTCTCTCTTCAAAAGCTGTCTAGACACAATATACCTGCGGAGATCTATATGAAACGTTCTTAAAATGGGTAAGAATAGGCGTAAGCCCTTTGAGGTCGAGCGAATGGAGACAGTATTAAACGAGGGACGACTTTCATTCGATTTTCGCCTCGCCGCGCTGCTTTCTTCGATACTGGAAGAAAAACGTCCGGGCCTCACCGTTTTGCGTTTTTGCAATTTTGATATCGGTCACTCCGGCGAGATCGTGATCAAGAAGGGCAGATGGATTTGCGGTGCTAAACTGAATGGCGTTCGCAGGGGCAAAGAATCCACTGGTTACGAAGCCTTGCGGCAGTTGTGCGAGGTGACAAATGCCGACTTTTGCTATGTCGACAAACCTCAACACTTGCCTTCGCTGACGCTGAACATTGAGTTAGCACGAATTCTCAAACATATTCCGGGACTACCGGAAGACCAGTCAGTCTTGCAAAACGATGAGCTGATATTGGACACAATCTTCAATCCGAACGCAACGTCGGATTGCTTGCCTGTTCGGCCGACAGGAGAAAACTTCGCGAGTCTAACCGACACCACGAACACTCATTGGAATGAAGCCGAATTGCCGTTGGAACCGGTAATCGAGCAAAGCTTCCCATCGCTTGATCCAAATGCAATAAAAGAGACGGCGCAACACAATATTTTGGTCAGAGAAGCAGAGGAAAAGCGAAGAGCGGCGACCAGCGCACGTGCTAACTTTGGGCGAGCGGTAAAAGCTTTGACCCGTTCGATTCGCTGGTTCGGGGCGACCGCTGTACTGTTTTTTTGCGTGGTGTTAATCGGCGCGATTACGCAGTTTGGGATTTACACTTTCAGCAATTCGTCTTCAATAAACGACAAACCCGGATCACAAATGAGACCGGCGTACAGGTTGCGTCCCAGGAGTCTTATCACAAAGAAACCGCCGGCGGCCAAGTCCGTGATTAGTCACGGCACCAAAGGCGGTACCATGACCGTCGACTCGGCACAACCGGCAGCGACGCCGTCGAATGTATCGCCGACTCCGGACGTTTCGCCTACGCAACCCGGTACGCCCAGACGGCGTGCCTATCAGACTTATTAGAGGTTCGTTATTCTGATCTTTGACGACGACGCTCTTCGCGCCATATCGTGAATGATTGCGAGATTAGCTTACCGTGTGCATCGATTGCAGTGCCAATCAAAGCTGACTCAGGCAGCCTGTGGAGCAAATCTTGCTCGAATCTTGTGAGTATGCCGTTGAAGCTTTCGTTGGTCAAAGCTTGCTGAACCGGCAGCCATTGCGCTTCCTTTGTGAACAGGGCACTGATCGCCTGCGAACGTTGTTGCCATGCTTTGCCGTCCGTGCCGTCTAAATCAACGTCGTATGAGTGCCCGACGAAGAAAAAGTTTTGTCCCGGATACGCGTTCGCGTCTTTATAAGGCGTGAAGTCCGGCTGCGGCAGGGGCGCGCGCCGTCTTTCGAAGGTTCGATTCTGGTCTGTTTCCGCAGCACTGGCTGTCTTTGCGTCCGACATAGACGTTTCCCCGTGAAAGCTGAGCCGGAGCATTATAAGATGTCCGGAACGATTATGCATGGGTTCACTTTAAGATGCCTGAAGTATAGCCCCAGGACTGACCGGCAGGCTCGGCGAGGGAATTGAGGACCCGTCTGCAGTTCGGTCAAACTGGCAATGGGTTGCGATTGGCAAAGCCGCGCTGGTGCCAGTATGGGTAGATGGTGGTTTGTTCGCTGGCGGCGTCGAGACGGGCAACTTGCTCCGGCGTTAAATTCCAGCCAACGGCTGCCAGATTCTGCTTCAGCTGCTCTTCATTGCGAGCGCCGATGACGACATTAGCGACAGTCGGTCGTTGCAGCAACCAGTTCAAAGCAATCTGAGGGACTGTTTTGCCTATTTCCTTCGACAGTGCTTCGAGTGCGTCAGTGACTTTGTACAAGTACTCGTCCTGGACCGGTGGTCCCATATCCGCAGTTTTGTGCAACCGGCTCTGCTCCGGAACCGGCTTATTGCGCCCAATCTTGCCGGTCAAACGTCCCCAGCCAAGTGGGCTCCAGACCATGGTTCCTACTTTTTGATCGAGCGCGAGCGGCATCAATTCCCACTCGAATTCGCGCCCGATGAGTGAGTAATAGGCCTGGTGTGAAACATATCGAGACCAACCATACTTCTCTGATATCGCGAGAGACTTCATTAGATGCCAACCGGAGAAGTTGGAGCAACCAATATATCTGACTTTGCCGCTTTCCACGAGTGTGTCGAGCGCGCTTATGACTTCTTCTACCGGCGTCAGGGCGTCGAATCCATGCATGAAGTAAACGTCGATGTAGTCGGTTCCCAGTCTTCGCAAACTATTCTCGCAGGCTTTAATCAGGTGGTAGCGTGATGAGCCCACGTCGTTCGGTCCTTTCGACATGGCGAATGTTGCTTTCGTGGAGATCAGCACGTCGTCACGGCGTTTGCCGATCGCTTTGCCGAGAATTTCTTCTGCCATTCCAGTGGAATAGATGTCGGCTGTATCAAAAAAGTTGACTCCGGCGTCAAGGCAAAGATCAATCAGTCGCGTGGCCTCTTTTACGTCTGTTTCTCCCCATGCCTTGAAGAATTCGTTGCCACCGCCAAAGGTGGCAGCACCAAAGCTAAGAACAGGAACTTGCAGACCAGAATAGCCGAGTTGACGATGTTCCACTTTCAGTCTCCTTGTGATACCGCTTGGGCGCTAATGTCTGAGTATTTTAACCACATGGAAACGGTTGGGAATGTCATTTATTGCCATGAGTCAAAGGAATCATGGCGCCCCGTTGCAAACAACCGCAGAGTCTGTATCCGTGTGGACGCGACGGATTTCCGGGAATCGCACAATTCGCAACACTGTCTTGCAGTCGATCGATATAATTACAACGGCACCGCTTAGAAGGTTATCGCTCCAACCTATGGCACCAAAGCAAAAAAACTATTGGCTTTTAAAATCAGAGCCGTCTGTGTTTTCAATTCAAGATCTGGAAAGCGCACCAAAGAAAACTACATGTTGGGACGGAGTGCGCAACTATCAGGCGCGCAACTTCTTGCGTGATAGTATCAAATGCGGTGATTTGGTTTTGTTCTACCATAGCAATTCTGATCCCTCAGGTATTGCTGGAGTGGCGGAAGTAGTGCGGGAAGGCTACCCGGATGCAACAGCATTTGACGCCAAGGATGTGCACTTTGATGCGAAAAGCGACATGAAGAGTCCGACGTGGTACATGGTCGATGTGAAGCATGTACGTACATTTGATCACATTCTCGCGCTGCAAGATCTAAAAGTCATAGCTAAGCTCAAGAATATGACACTGTTGCAAAAGGGAAGTCGCCTTTCCGTGCAACCGGTTACGAAAGCTGAATTCGAGTGCATACTCAAGCTTGCTGATGAGAACAGAACCGGCACCAAAGGTTAAGCAAAGTCGACGACACGAATGCTCGGCATCTTCAATGTTTTTTGCGTTTTAAGTTCGGTTATCAGCTTGTATAGCGCAGCTTGCTCCGCCGCTGCTTCAGTGACGGTGCGGGAATGCACGAGTTCAGTGGCCATCTCGTACAGTTTGTTCAACCTGAGCTCAGCAGCATCCGCAGCTTCTAGCACGTCCGCACAATGCGTTTGTTCCGCCGGTTTTGCTATACCGCAGTGCTCGGAGAACATCTGCTCTTTCCATGCAGTCGAACCATATATGGAGTCTAATTCGCGTTGAAGTTGTTTTGCTCTGTATCCATGTTCTAATTCTGCACGTTTGAGTAACTGGCAAAGCTGCAAATCCGTTGTTGAGCTAAGCAACGAGACCGCGGTTGTTCGAGTCTCTGATTCCATGCGCTGCAATTGGATGAGAACCAAAGTTTTGCTCATGATAGTTGACTCCTGAATGTCGCACGATCTTAGTGGTGCTAATGTCTATTATAAGTTACGTGCGGCGCGTCGTCAAACAACAAACTTGTTTGTTTTTTAGTGACGTTGGTGTACGTCGGCCGAATTGGAGCGGAAAAAGTGAGGTTGGTGTTCGTCGTGAAAACTTGCGAATAAGTGACGTTGATGTCCGTCATCAAAGTGAAAGGAAAAGGGACGTGGCAAAAGGTCTGGAACGAGAGATGTGACGTTAGTCACCGCTCTTTGTATCCCTCGTTCCAAAAAGTGATCGGTATAATGATTAAAGTGAGAAAAACAATCCCAGTTGCGCTTGCGATAATCGTGTCGGCTGTTCCCTATAACACCCCGTCAAAACACGCCATCGCTCAAATGAGTGATCTTAAGGGAGCAAAATATTCTTCGGATATAGGTGGTTTGAATGCGGAAATCCGGCGAAATCCGAAATCGCCTGATGCCTACTTGAAACGCGGCAAATTCTATCTCAATACATTCGAAGATGACCTTGCCATGTCAGACTTCGATCGAGCCGTCGCTCTTGCCCCTAGTTACTCTGAGTCCTATTTTGTCAGAGGCGAGCTATTTAAAAATATGGGTGAGTTCGATAAGGCGATCCGCGATTTAAAAGTTGCTGCGACCTCACCAGATCGGCGGCTTGCCTCAATTTCGTTACGCCTTCTGGCTGGCTGCTACGGTGAAAAGCACGAATATACGAAGGCGGCGGATATTATGACCCAAGCCATCTCAAAGGGTTACACCAAGCAATTAGGATTAAGAGATCGTGCCGTCTTTCACTTCCGGGACAAAAAGTATAGCGAAGCGATCTCTGACGTAAATGACATTCAAGCGAGTGAATTGGGTGGCGATACTATCTTGCTCAGAGCCAATTCTCGTCGCGAGTTGGGACAATATAAAAGCGCCATTGAAGATTATGGATTGGCTGAGCGACTGTTTCAGAAAGCTCGTGGAGGCGCAACCATGAGTGCACCCGATTGGAAGAAATTGAGAGAAACAATGCAGGGCCGGGTTGATTGTTTGAAGAAAATGGGGAATTCGGTCGCTGCAGCTCGCGAGTCCGTGTCTATGGAAAAGATGGAGAAAGCTGTTCTACAGCAAACTCCTTTCCGTGGAGAGGGTGGATTGTGAGTGTTTTGTCAGTGCGCTCTTATGGGTGTGTGCTGACGAATTTGCTCGGACATTGAAGCGAACTCTTGCGCATCGCGTGCCATACCTTGCGAGCGGCAAAGTACGCTTAGTTGACCAAAGACTTTAGCAAGCATCGGGTTGCCCGGCCATGCTTCGTTTGCTTCCTGAATAACGCAAAATCGGAAAAGCTCGAAACTGTCCTCCAGCGCCCCTTGCTCGAACTTAATTGCAGCAATGGCCACCAAGCGGGGCAAGAGTGTCGATTTACCGGGTGCGTCGACGAAGGAGTCTGACAACATTTCTTTCAGTCCAGTCTGCCCGTAGTATCTGGAGGCTTTGCAATCGTCGCCGAGCGCAGAATAGCAAAGCGCCAACGCGAATCGCGATAATCGGGCGTAGATGTGATCAATTCCGAGGGATCGGTCATAAATTGCTACCGCTAGCAAGAGTTGCTCGATACATTGGTCGAAACGGTGGGTGGCAAACAATACTCCTGCTAGAAAGTTGCGATGCCGGGCGGTTTCCAATGATTCAAACCCGCTGGCTTCGATACTCAGGTCCAGCGCTCTGCGATAGCACATTTCAGACATGGAAAAGTTATCGCATAGTCTGAATGCTACTCCCAATTTGTGAATCTCTTCGATGTTCTCTGATTGGCTTGTTTCAATGAAATTGCCGGCATTGACCGTGTACTCGTCATTGAATCCCCCTCCACTCGGATGGGTAGGATTTTCGCAGCCCGCTGCCGCATTGAGCATTTCGCTTGCGCCGACCATTAAAGACACGGATAACTCAGACATGTGGCGCTCGCTGTTGTGGGAATGAATCCAAGATAGCCCAGCAGCGTGACCGAGTTATGACACGGAGACCTGGGAAGATTAAAACTCCTGTGAGCATTAAACAGCGCACTCCAGAGGCTCTTTAGCCTCTTCGTCGAATTCTGCCAGGATCTGATTCTTGAGTTCGACTCGCTCTGCACGACTTAATTCCGGAGTGTAGAAGACTACGCCGGAGAGTTGTCCGGCACACGCTTCCGAGTAGAAGAGCAGATTGTTAGTGTGTTCTTCGCTCTCTAAACAATCTCGCAGGCAATGTGACTCGTTAAGGTCAATCAGTTCAAACTCTCCAGCCACCTGGCACAAAATTCCATAGATGCCAGGCTCCGGTTTTATGTCTTCAGGATTGGAATACGGTCCGTCGAATTCCAATTTGCCGATTAGTACGCTCATAGTTTTTCTCCAAAGGTTCGAACAGGGGCGTCCCTGCGGCGCCCTTACAGAGTTTGGGCGCAGCGTTGCCGTGCGGCGGACGACTGAGTCTGGCGCAGCATTGCATGCGCGTCCAGGATAAGACGCACGTTTGGGCTCGGTAGTAATTCAAGGTCGAATGCGGACATGTTCTCATCAACTCACTAAGGCGAGGTTAAAGCGAAGGAAGAGTTTTAAGTCAAAAAGCAGGTGTTGTGACACACCTGCTTTTGCAGCATCTTAACCACGCATTGCAATCAAGTTGCCCGATTCATAACGCCTCAGTCCGAAGTAGAACATTCCTGTGCCCAGCACGAGAAACAAAAATGCGCCACCGATAGTTGCCAATGTGTACACCGGACTGAAAGTGCGTAGTGCTTCCACCGGTAAGTAACTCAAGAAACCGGCCGGAATTGCTGTGTACAACAGAATCTTCACGGCTCCTTGAAATAGCGGTGCTGGATAAGTTCCAAATGTTATGAGGGAAAAAATCCATTGCTCCGCCAGCACTTCGGCATTTCCGATGAAGAAGCTCAGACTCCCTGCCAGTGTAAAAAATCCCACAAACAGCATTGCAGCCGTTAGCGTGAACAATAAAAAGAGCAGGATGTGCGGCCAGTCCGGATGGATAAAGAACAGGTAGAGGATGTAACCGAATATGGCATCACCCAAACCCGAGGGCACCATTTTGCCCAGAGCAAGATGTGGTAACACCACCCTTGGGTAAAGCAGCCATGTATCTAGTTCTCCTCGCGCCACAACACGCGCCAGTTGAAACGTGTTGCCAGCCACTACGGATGCCAGTCCGAAACCGGATGCGCTCACAGCCCAAATGGTCAAAACGTCATTTTGAGTCCATCCGTGCAGTACCGGGAAACGGCTGAAGAATAACGTCCAGAAAACAATCCACAGTGCGTTATTGAAAGCCATTGCTCCTGCTTGCGAAAGGAACGCTCCTCGATACTCCAGATGTGAGCGGAAGTTGAGTCGTACATATGCAGCTGCTAAACGCAGCCAATTGAATAGCTTATTCATGTTTCAACCTCCGTTCACAAATGTGCGGCGCAGAGCCACCCTATAGACCAAACGAGCTGCCGTCCCCATTACCAACACAGCAAGCAACTGTTTTACCAGCAGCCATGAAAAACCGGTCCAAGTAGGGTCAACAGCGAGACGGGCCGGTCCTCCTGTGACATTGGCAAATGGAAGCCATGTCAATAGTGGTTGCACTACTGGTGGGTACAAATCAAGTGGTATCAAGGCACCACCTACGAGGAGTACTCCTCTCGAATACAGCAGCAGCAGGCCGCTCGTATCTTCCAACCAGAATGCAGCGAGACCGACGAGGAAGGTTCCGAAGAAGTCGATTGCGAATGCAAGCGGCAATGTAACCAGCAGCGACAGTATTCCTACAGTGCTTTCCAGTGGACCAACAAACGCATATGCGATGATCGAACCGGTCAACAAATTGACCGCGAATCGGGCAAAGCGCTCACCCAACGTAGTGGCCATGCGGTACGCGGCATACGACATCGGTCGAATCAACTGGCAGGCAAAGCTGCCGGTCCTTACATCTTCATCGATTAGAAGTGAGACCTTCGGACCTGATAGCAGAATGGCCTCGGTAATCGTCAGATACCAGAGCATCTGCGTGATGCTTAGACCTCCCAACTCAGTCGAGTGAGTGTCGCCGTATGTGGTGCGCCACAGACGCAGGAATATATACAGGATTACCGTGAAGAAAATCGTGCGTCCGATGACGTCGCCCGCATAAGCGAAGCTTGACCTTGCCGATGTCCAGGCGAGCCACCAGTATTTCTCTCCGAACCAGCGCGTTCGACGAGCCAATTTCGGCGGCCACGAATTTGCCGCCACAATCCGTGGCGGCGATAAACTATTCATTTTTCTCACCTCCTTTAGACCGCTAGTTCGCGGTTGTAAGACGATTCACCATACATATGCGCAATTATTTGCTCGAGCGGCGGATCTTCGATCGTGATGTCTGCTACACCGCCAGCGCTTAATATGGCAGCCGTAACTGTTTCGACAGTGGTGATTGCCGTGTTCACTTTTAGTTTGATCGCGTACGTTGAGCGTTTCAGTACAGTTGCACCGCAAAATTCCAAATCACTCAAAGGCTCATGAAACTTAGCGCTGATGATCTTTTCCGATAGATATTTCCGTCGAACGGAGGATACCCTATCGTCGATTACCACTCTGCCCTGGTTGATAACCACGACACGCCGCGCCACCGATTGGATGTCACCGGCGTCGTGACTCGTGAGAAAAACCGTCAGACCTTGCTCCCGATTCCACTCGCGTACCAGATCACGCAACTCCTGGCATGCCACCACATCCAAACCGATGGTGGGTTCGTCGAGGAAGAGAATTTCCGGCGCGTGCAAAAGGCTCGCCGCAATTTCCGCTCTCATCCTTTGACCGAGGGACAGTTTTCGCACTTGCGTGTGCAAGAACGGTCCTAAGTCAAACCGTTGAATCAACATGTCTCGACGTTTCACGTAATCGACTTTGTTCAAATCGTATATTCGAGCCAAGAGTTCGAAACTGTCATGCGGGGGCAAGTGATACCACAGTTGCGAACGTTGACCGAATACGACCCCGATCTTGTGGGCCAGTTTAGTCCTTTCGTTCCAAGGTACGAGACCCAGCACGTGTGCATTTCCTGATGTTGGACGCATGATACCGGTCAACACCTTGATCGTTGTCGACTTACCCGCCCCGTTTGGACCGATGAACGCCACTGATTCTCCCGCCTTTACTTGCAGGCTGATTCCTTCAACCGCCACCATTTCTGAAGTGGTGCGTTTGAAGAATCCCCCACGCTTGACCGTAAAAGACTTGCGTATATTGTCTAAATCAACAGCATTCATAACATCCTCTCTCAGTGAATAAGCAAAAAGAAACGCCCCTCGTTTGTTCGAGAGGCGTGCTACTTGCTCAGCGAATAACGAACTATATCGTCAGAACACGCAAGGCACACCTCCTGTCGCTTTGGCGACAAGAATTTCGGTTGGCTGCATGTAAAAACAGTTGTTCATAGTGAATCCATTATTCACGCGTGCCGGCAAGGAGTCAACAAATATAATGGAAATGTTAAGGCGGTGCTGTAGTTGCCACTATAAGAGTTTGATTGCAAAGATCATTAACCGCAGACGTCAAGGCATCGGCAATTTGATACGAAATTCTCCGGTGTCGCGCTGATCGAGTCGGCGCATGATCGGATCGTCTGCTGCATATTGGATCAACCAATCGTGAATTAGATACAGACGGTCGTCCTCGACTCTAAATAGAAATGGCACCACCATCAGCGTTGGAAAGAGTTCTTCAATACGTCTCGACTCATCCATGACGAAATCGATTTCGTTGCCGATGTCTCTTGTTCTCGCGTGTTTGTCGAAGTATTGGCCGGCTTCGTCTTTGGTCCACTGGTATTGTTTCGAAAGAACTTCCACGAAATTATCGCGATGTTCGGCCGTGTTAGCCATCGCGCAATGATTGTGCGCGATCAGAGCCATGTGCCTGACACCTTTCGATAGAGCCAGGGCAATACCGAATTCCATATCCTGCATGTTCGCTCCCTCACGCCGGATGATAAAAGCCCAGTCGCGAGGAATACTCAATGATTTGCGAAAATCGATGCACATGCCGATGACGCATTCCGGTGCTGCTGATGTTTCTTCGATAATGCCGAGGTTTTGACCTTTCACCAGTTTTTCGATTGGTGTCGATTTCAAGCAGGTCGGAATATCCTCCTCAGCATTGACTGGAAATAGCCATTCTAATCCCGCTCTACTATCTTTGGAGTCAAGTGTCTGCTTTGCTGCTTCGAGCATTCGAGCCATCGGACTTGATTCGTCAAGCAATGCATTGCGCAAAGGACAATCCTTTGGGCCGGATGTGCCGTGGCCTTTTTCCGTACAGCTCTTAAACGTTCCATCCAGTAGCTTTTGATTCACGGACACCATTGCCGCGCGATAATCGGCAAACACGTTTTCACGCCCTATCTTCTCGAGGGCTGAAGTGCGTTCGAGTAGTTGCATCGGTCTAATCGGTAATTCCGCAATAATGAGTTTGCCACCATGACGTTTTAATTGCTGATGAATCGACAGCAGTGTTTCCACACCGGTGAGATCCATTACTTTCGCTGCCCGCATGTGCAGCACGATTACTTTGATATCTTCCATCACGACGATGTTGTCGATAAATCGTTGGGCGGCACCGAAGAATAAGGGACCGTCAACCACGTATGTTCTGACTGCCTTGCACGTAGGAAATTCTTGCGGGAGAAGTTGTTGTTGTTGTTGCTGCTGATCGTCGTGGAGCGTTGGTTTTGCCTCGCTCATTTGTCGGATGAACAGCACGCATGCAAACAGAACACCGGCAAATACACCTGCAGTCAAATCGATCGCAACCGATGCCACCGTTGTGCACAGCATGACGTAACCTTCAAGCCTCGAGCCGCGCCAAATCTCGCGCATCGCGTCCCACTCGACCAACCGAATACCCGTCAGCATCAAGATGGAGGCCAAGGCGGCTAGCGGAATTTGCTCCGCATATCTGGCAAGGAAGAAAATCAGGAAAATTAACGTGATGGAATGCACCAGAGCCGATAATCGCGTTTGGGCTCCCGCTCTGATGTTGACCGCCGTGCGGGCGATGACTCCTGTTACTGGAATACCGCCGAAAAATGGCACGATGACGTTGGCTAGACCCTGTCCAATTAGTTCCTGATTTGAGTTGTGCCGGCGTGAACTCGTCATACCATCAGCAACCGTTGCAGACAACAGTGATTCAATCGAGCCCAGCATGAAGACAGTAATGATCGTGGGAAAGAGAATCGTGATGTCGTCCCAGGGAAGACCCGGTATGGATGGAGTCGGTAAAACATTAGGTATATGGCTAATGTCCTTAATCAAAGGCACGTGGAAGTTGAGAAGCGTGGCGCAGAGGGTCGCCGCCACGATCGCAATTAGCTGACCTGGTATCGCTTTAGTCAATTTCGGTGTGAGAAATGCAATCGCGAAAGATACAGTTCCTATCAATATGGCGTGCCAATTGGCTTCGTGCTGCATCACGCCTCTGGTCCACATATGCGTGATGTCTACAAGGAATTCCGGAATGATTGTGTTCGAGGTCGCGGCTACAACGTGCCCTGAATGTGCTAGTGGTTTTGTCGGCAGTCCAAGAAAGTCATCGAGAGCGTTGAAAAATACGAGCACGCCGATTGCATTGGCGAAGCCGACGATTACCGGCATGGGCATGTATGAAATCAGCTTACCGAGCTTAAAGACGCCTGCGATGATCTGTAACAATCCTGCCGCAAGGCACACGAGCCAGATTGCGTTAATGCCTTGAGTTTCTGCAATCTCAATCAAAACCACAGCCATAGCGGCTGCCGGTCCGGTGATTGCGAAGCGTTGACCACCGAACAGTGCGCCAATGATGCCGGCGATAATGCCGGTCGTAATGCCAACTCCAGGCTCTACGCCTGCGGCGATCGCCAACGCAAGATTGAGAGGGAGTGCAACGAGCGCTACAGTGATCCCAGCCCAGAGGTCTTGAGGAATCGTTTTTGGATTGAGCATTTGTTTCCATTCGGAAAGCAAATAGTCTCTATCTCTTTGAAAACGTGTCAGACGTGGCGCGGCTTGCGTCGTATTCATTGGGCATTTCCAGTAAAGTACTCCTGCTAAAGGCTCAACATTGGCCTTGACTGGAATATCCTAGTATTAGTTGTATCGAGGCCACCTTTCGTCTCTCTTTTTATTGGGTGACGGAGGGCGATTAAAATGGTTTCTTAAAAGTCTTCAAGTCTGAATCAGTTTAGAACTGACGCCTGGGCAATACTAGTGCACCCGTGTCCGGCGCTCTGTTGTCGACAGTCCGGATTCGTGGCGGGCCTTCAAAGTTGTTGAAGGATCTAATGTTGCGGTTTGCGACCCTGGATATCTAGTGGGAACGCAAGCTGCGCCTGACATCCGGGTTGAAGTCGCAAACCTGAAGCAAAATCAACTTATTGAGGCTTCGGCATCGCTACAATGACAAGATCGCGAGCCCTGTGCGTCGTGACCCATACGGAACCGGTTACGGATGCATAACGCATGAGCAGTCGAGTCGACAATAAAGCAGACCAGAAGATAGCGATAGTCGGAATGTCGTGTCTCTTTCCTGGAGCGCCAAGCATTGCTGACTTTTGGATGAACATCGTTAATGGTGTGGACTCCATTCGTGACGCGACAGACGCTGAATGGAACCCGGCACGACATTACAATCCTACGCCCAAGTCATTTGAAGATATTTATTGCAAAAAGGGCGGGTTCATCACGGAATTGGTGGACTTTGACCCGGTCAAACACGGTGTCATGCCAAAGACTATCAGCGGCGCCGACCCTGATCAGTTCCTTGCACTAAGGGTGGCTGCAGAAGCGCTTGCCGACGCAGGATACAGCGGCACTGCCCCAGTTGAAAATAAGTACGATGTCATTCTTGGTCGCACATCTGCGCCCAGTGCCGGCATGATGAACATGATCCAAACCGGACAAACCATTAAGCAAGTACTGGACGTTTTGACCGGTTTGCATCCGGAATACACGCCGGAACAGATTCAAATCGTCAAAGAAGCTTTGCAATCTTCTTTGCGCAACTGCAACTCCGATACGATCCCGGCGCTGATGCCGAACGTGCTAGCCGGACGAATATCCGGGCGCTTCGGTTTCAACGGACGAAATTTGATTCTTGATGCCGCATGTGCATCTTCGTTGACAGCCGTCGAACTTGGGGTGCGCGGCTTGTTGTCCGGTCAATCGGATATGGTTCTAGCAGGCGGCATACACGTAAACTCGTTCGCATGTTTCTACCAGATGTTCTGTGGACTGGGTGCACTTTCGCATAAAGAGCAAATCAGACCGTTTGACGAAGAAGCCGATGGCACTATGCTCGGCGAAGGTCTCGGAATGGTGGTGTTGAAGCGGCTAGGAGACGCCGTTCGCGACGGCAACCGTATCTATGCCACTATATGTGGTATCGGCACATCCAGTGATGGGCAGGGCACAAGTATGCTCGCTCCTTCAATAGATGGAGAAGCACTGGCGTTCAGCAGAGCTTATGAGATGGCCGGAGTTTCACCGAAGTCCATTGAGTTGCTCGAAGCCCACGGCACTGGGACCGCCACCGGTGATGCGGTCGAGATGCAAGCCGTAGAGAAAGTTTTTGGTTCGGTTCCTGAAGGCGAAAAAGCTTCGTGGTGCGCGATCGGTGGAGTCAAGTCCATGATCGGGCATACCCAGGCGGCGAGTGGTGTAGCTGGATTAATCAAAACAGCGCTGGCGTTGTACCATAAAATTATTCCGAAGACTTTGCATGTGACTACGCCAACAACCGCTATTAACTGGCAGAAGTCCCCATGTTACGTCAGTTCGGAAACACGTACCTGGATTCATGCACCCCTATCGGGTAACGAGGAGCGCAGAGGCGCCGTCAGTGCTTTTGGTTTCGGAGGCGTGAATGCTCACGCAGTTTTGGAAGAATACAATGCCGGCGAAGAAAGTAAGCAGGCGTCTCTTTTGCTCAATTGGCCAACTGAACTGTGCTTGTTTGGCGGCTCATCAACAGGTGAAATAGCCGAACAATTAAAGAGTTTGCAGCGGTATTTGGAAATCAATCCGTCTGTTGCATTGCGCAGTGTTGCCTACACGTTGTGCAACTTGGTTGCTAAAAAAGCGAATGTGCTGGTGAAGCTGGCTATCATCGCCGTTTCAGTCGATGATCTGCGTGAAAAGATCACTGCCGCTCTGGCAAGTGGAATTGGAGGGGACGCAAAGATTACTTTTGTCTCCAGCGTAGCGAGCGCGAGCACCTCGGACAGACGCTCAAAGAAATTGGCATTAGTTCTGCCTGGAGCATCTACAGCCACAACCAACATGTTCATGGACCTGTGCATGCACTTCCCGGAAGTACGCTCTGCATTCGATGAGGCGGATCATTTAGCCCTTTCTGCTAACGCAAGAATTTTTCCGAGCAAGATTCTGTTCCCCCGTCCATTCGTCGAGCGTTATTCACATGCCGAGACTGCGAAAGTAAATGCCCTGGCTGCTGTGATGTCCCAGCGCGGTCTGCATGCTCTGTTCAGGCAATTGGAGATAGAACCGGATGCGGTGCTGGGATGCGATGAAGGAAGTTTGAGCGCCTTACTGATTTCGAATGCGGTTAGGTTTGAGGACGTATCTAAGTCGCTGTTCCAATGGAGTAAAGGAATTGCAGCCGTTTCAGCTACGACGGTTTCGCTCGGTCTCGATCAGGAATTGGGTCAGCCGAAAGTTCCTGTCTGGTCGGCTGTGCTCGATGCCGGAGAACCTGAGCGATTAGGTTCCGAGCTAACCCAAGCGCTTGGGAAAGTTTCTCTGTCTGTCGGAAAGTCTTTCAATGAGACAGTGCAGTGCATGCATGACGATGGTATTGATACGTTCGTTGATTTCGGTACCTTAGGCCGAGCGGCTAAGCATGTATCTGATTCATTAGGTCAGCGGGAACATGTATCGGTCGCCATTGATGAGGCGGAAACGCCTGCGTTGACACAGTTTCAGCGGTGCCTTGCGCAGTTGTTCGTGCGCGACGTCAAAATGAATTTGAGCTATTTGTTTACTCGGCGATCAGCTGATCTGCTGGATTTTGCTCAAACTGCAGCAAAGGCAAAATCGAGAACCGAAGTCAGAATTGATTTGAAGTATCCGACTCTAGTTCTCGACAAAGCTACTGCTGCGAGGGTCCGAGCAATGTCGGAATCGCGCAAGTCTGAAACAACAGCAAAAGAGAGCGGGGCTTACTTACCGCCTGCTTGGACCGGACCGAAGCCTGCAAACGAGCGAAATCAAGATGTATCGCTGCAACGTCCGCCGGTATTTGAAGTGAATCTTGCGCACGGGGCTCCAGCCGTCAGGCCGGACGAACAGCCTGTGTTAGCCAGAGGGCGATTTAAGGACGACCAGCTTCGAGTGTCGAACGGTGATGTTGCTGAGGTTGCTGAAATAGCGGACGACGCTGAAAAGCTGGTGTGGAGCAAGTTCTTTAGTGGCATCACGGAATTTCAAAGGCACTTGAATCAGACGCAAGAAGCCGTGATGACAAAGTATTTGAGTGACGACATCACTGATTAGTGACCCAGTTCGTCAATTCGAGGTCGCGGGAGTGCTCGTTTTTGTGCTGTCGCGACGGGACATATTAGTGAAAACACATATAGTCCGCTCGGAAACCCGGCGGACCATACTTGTTTCATTAGCGGATTACGTCCTTAGGACGTAATTACCATTGCTTAGATTGACGATCGCGTGGTTGCGATGGGTTAACGGCAATTTGCCGTCCATCGACAGTTTGACCATTCAAAGTTTTAACAGCTTTCTCAGCCTGAGCTTGGGTTTCCATTTCGACGAACGCGAAACCGCGCTTGCGCCCAGTTTCTCTATCGACTGGGATAGCGACTGATGTAACACCGCCAGCTTGTTCAAAAAGCTCACGGAGTGCTTCTTCAGAGAGGCTAAAAGGCAGGTTGCCTACGAACAATTTCTTTGTATCTACAGTACTCATTTTTCCATTAGCACTTGCCTGGCACACTAACAATTTTTGCCAAGCTCAATCCAGTTCTCGGAGTTTGGTCATTATGCCAGATAAGTGTGATTTGAGCCCGTTTCTATATACAACTATGAACCTTCTCTAAGCAGAAGGCTATTCAGAACAGCTCTTGTCGGGCGGACGTCTGAACGCTTTGTATACCGTTCAGACCGCGTATGTCCTTTGGGTTATACGTCAAGCTCGCTTCACCGGTCGAAGTTGTCGCAGTTCAAGTTGACGTACATGCCTTTGAAGTCGATTGCGACATCTTTGCCGGAACCGTCTTTATAGCGAGGCGCTTTGGTCCAGAAATCCAAAAGCTGCCGGCGTTGCTCTGGTGTGTTCTTGCAAAATTCCTTTTTTGCTTCTTCCAAATAGTTCTGCGAGAGGTTGTTCTCGGTGTGATCATATCGCCAAGCTCCCCACATCATGCCTACGATGTTGCGTGATTCAGCCTTGAGATCAAAGTCAGCCATGGTTAGCTCCTTCCTTCCTCAGGATTGCGGGGCAAGACATAAATGGGTAATAGAAGCTGGTCTAGAGACTGTACCAAAAACAAAAGTGCGACGCTCGATCCGGGTCGTGAAATTACGGCTAAATTGTGAAGTTCTTGAACCTCTGCACTCTCGTATTTACTGCCACCATGGCCGGTGCCGATAACCTATTGTTAGGTGTTACTTCGGGCCGGACTTCAAATTTTGTTTTTAGCAGTTTGCTGCAGTTGGTTAAAAAGGTGCGATTCCAAGAAGTGGTGGCGGTCCCGGAAATCCAATAAGCACGTTCGATTTTTGGCAACTCAGCGCAGTTCGCTTGCGGATAAGTCTGAAAACGCCCAATTTGCAATGTCTTGAGTTGTCCAAACGATATGCGAAAGTGTATCTGACTAGTGCTAATAGCTTTGTGGTTCAGAAATGCGCAATAATCAACATACAGAGGCGGTGACCCGATCCCTGTTATGAAGCCTGAAAACGCCCGTAATGACTAACCTCCTGCCTGACTCGCCAACCTCCGAAGGTCGATTCTTCCGTGTTCCCGAGGGCGACCTGTCCCTCGATGCCGCCGTCGCCTCATCCATTACCGTCTTAGTAGCATTAGCATTTTTCGTTGGTTGGCTTTTTGATCTCGAGTTTGCTACCAGCGCTTATTTAGGCTTCTCACCGATGCGGCCTGATGCCGCTGTTGCCTTATTCTTTTGTGGCATGTCGCTTCTCTACTTAGTTCGAAGCACACGAGCAAAGCCGGGACATAATGCTCTATACGGAGTAATCAGTGCCGTATTTGCTGTTTTGATAACAGGTACAACACTGTTCAAATGTGTCGTAGGCGACCCGAATTCTCTAATTAGCGCTCTCGCGGAACCGGACGCAATCACCAGTCCGATGGGACCGAACACAGCGATTTGTCTTCTCTTATCGTCGATTGCCTTGATTCTGTCATCGCGCAGCAACCCGCTTGCGCGCAGGGTGAGTTGGATCGTAATGTCTGCCGTTCCGTGGTTGGGCTTGCTAGCCTTAATCGGGTACCTATACGGAGTGCCGCACCTTTTTAAAATCAGCGACTACACTGAGATGTCTTTCTCATCATCGTGCATGGTGATCATTCTGTCACTTGGATATTTTTGCTATGTGACGGATATAGGACCAACAGCGATTCTCAAGGCGAACACCGCGGGTGGTTATCTTGCGCGATCTGTTCTGCCGGTGTGCGTAATCGTTCCAATCCTTCTGGGCTGGCTTACCGTGGAGGGATTCAGAGATGGGTTGTTCCCTGGTGAATTTGGCATCGCCTGCTTTAGCGGGCTTATGAGCTTGGTGGCATCACTGTTCGTTTTCTTAATAGCCAATGTCGTCAACAAGGAAAACTATTCGCGGCAATACGCAAATGCGTTGAAAGAGGCCGAAGAGAAATACCGGTCGGTGACGCAAAGTGCGCATGATGGCATCATTTCAATAGATGCAAACAAAAATATAGTCGCTACAAATCCGGCAGCCTTGCGAATTTTCGGCACAAGCGCCGACGAGTTGATGGACCATCCGCTAAGTAATTTAATCGCTGAGAAATTTCGTGGCTCCTTTGACGAAACGATTTCGAAGTTTATGGGTGAAAACAGAGACTCGGCGCTAGCCGGACAAACTGTCGAAGTGCTCGGGCAGCGTGCCGATGGTACTGATTTCCCCATGGAGACATCGCTTTCTTCGTGGGGTACAGGCGCGGACATTTTCGTGTCTCTGGTCATTCGCGACATTACTGCACGTAAGGGAATTGAGAATAGATTGAACGAGTTCTACGTTATTTTGGCGCACGAACTCCGAAGTCCGCTGACCTCGATTCGTGGCACACTCGATTTGATGGGAACCGGAAACATCAATCCGGAGCAGACAAAAGAGTTGCTTGAGATTTCGCAGGTGGAAACAGAACGAATGCTGCGGTTAATCAATGACTTGCTCGATTTGAAAAAGATTGAAGCCGGAGACGCAAAACTGCAGGTCAAAGAAGTTCGCTCCTCAGAGTTGATTGCCGGAGCGGTAGCGGCGTTAAGGGGAATGGCGCTCGAATCGGATATCCAGGTAGTCTCGATAGTCGAAGACAATGTGCTTGTCAAATGCGAGAAGGATAGAGTGATACAGGTAATTACAAACATTCTCTCCAACGCGCTGAAATTCTCACCCAGAGACAGCGTTATTGAAGTCAAGGTTGCTCTCATGGGAAACAAGCTCAGGTTTTCTGTTAAAGATCAGGGACCGGGCATGTCAGACGTGGAGCTGGCTGCTCTCTTCACAAAATTCAAGCAAGGGCGGACGATGTCAACCAAATATACTGGTACTGGTTTGGGCCTGGCCATTTCAAAGTCTATTGTCGAACGACATGGCGGCAAAATTGGTGTGGACACAAAAGAGGGAATGGGGACTACGTTCTGGTTCGATCTGCCCTATGTGACACAAAAGGAAGACAAAAGTGGAAATCAGAAAGATTCTCTTAGTTGATGACGAAAAGCATGTTCGTCGAATAGCTGAGATCAGTCTATCGCTCGTGAAGGAATGGCAGGTCACAACTGCTTCATCCGGTGCCGAAGCATTGGCGAAGGTCCAGGAAGAAGTTCCCGATCTAATTTTGATGGATGTTCGCATGCCGGATATGGATGGTGTGGAAACCGTTAAAAAGTTACGAGAGAATCCACTAACAGCAAATGTCGCGGTCATCTTGCTCAGTGGCAGCGAGTCACAGCAAGTCGTGCAGGAAGAATCGGATCTGAAATTCGTCGGAATGATTTTGAAACCTTATAACGCTGCTAAGCTTCCAGAACAAATTCGTACGATGACTGCCGATCTGTAAATATTCAAGATCGATTATTGAATGGGCTGAATCAACGTTAGTATCAAGTATTTCTGGAGTTCGCTAGCAGAGGATTAGATGAGTCAGTCTCAGAAGGAACAGTGGATTTTAGTCGTCGACGATGACGCCAATTTTCGGGGACTTCTGGCTCAGATTTTCAACTCATATGGATTTACTGTCTTCGAGGCCAGGAGCGCGAAAGAAGCGAGCGATTCGTTCAGATTGCAATTGCCGTTGCTGGCGATCGTCGATTACCGTATGCCGGATATGGACGGTGTATCGTGGATCGCTTCGATCCGCGAGAGCGGCATAGAAATTCCCGTTGTTTTCTTATCCGGTTCGTTCTGTGATCCGTATACCTTCAACAGGTTGCGCAACGTCTACAAAGTTTCTCTTATTTTGCAAAAGCCGATAGTTCCTGAACTATTTATGGAACAGATTGGCACATTGCTGCCTCACCGCGAACAACTACCCCCTCAAGAATATTCAGAGTACGGTGAGTCCACTCAAGCGCCGTTTGCTAATTTAGCGAACGTGCGGTTGCCTTCCGCACAAGAGGCAGCAATGAACGAGGCGCGGAGAGAATTTGCTCTTGAGCTTCCCGGAATGATTCAGATGCTCGCTCAAGCCATTCGTCATGCCCGTGATGCGGGGAACGACAGGCGACTTTTAGCAGAAGCGAGCAATGAGGCTCATAAGATAAAAGGCTCGGCGGGTTCTTACGGGTACACTCGGATCGGTGAGTGCGCCGGGCGGATCGAACGAAGCCTGGAGGCGTTGGAACCTGATGAAGGTACGATGTCCGAGATCTTATGGTCGGAGATCATTCGCTACCTCGCTGACGCTGAGGCAGCTGCTACCGATCTGGTCGATGTATCTGATGCTGACCAGGTAGGGCTTGCCGCTGCACCCTCGGCAGCTATTCTGGTAGTAACAATTCACGATGATGTAATCGACGCAGCTCTTCGATTGCCTGAGGGCATTGAAATTGTTGCAGCTGTCACACTTGAAGAAGCCAACTCGATGCTTGTTTCTTACGATTACAGCGCCATTATTCTGGATCAAGGCGTCAGCGATCCTCATTCGGTTTTCGATTTTGTTATGCACCGCCGCTTGGAGGGAAAGACTATTCCCACTTGGTTGGTGGCAAATTCGGATGTGTCGCAGCTGCCGCCGGAACTCGTGTACGCAGGTGTCGAGCACATCATTCCACGTCCGATCGAACTCTCAGCGCTGACATCAGTGGTGCAAGATTTTCTGTCGAAGCAAACGGTTGTGCAGCCTCGTGTTCTCTCGGTCGATGATGATCCACTACTGTCGAACCTGATCAAAAAGGTATTAACTGCCGACGGCATGATTGTCGAGACTTTAAACGAACCTATTAAAGTGATGGAACGGCTACATGAATTCAGACCTGATGTAGTTTTGCTGGACGTCATCATGCCCGGACTGAGTGGATATGATGTCTGCCGAATGTTACGCGCAACTTCAGAATGGAATCATCTCAGAATCATGTTCGTAACTTCTAAAAGTGATGAGCAAGGTTATGCTTCTGCCTACATGGCGGGCGGCGATGCGCTATTACCCAAGCCAATCGTCAGCGCTGAACTTGTCAGGCTTGTGCGGGAGCAATTTAAGCAGGTCGGAAGTTTCGCATCTTCCGATGTTGATGCTGAATCCGGGATTTTGCTCGGTGATGCATTCGAACAAGTCTTCGTCAAAATGATTGTTAGTGCGGATCAAGACTTGCAGGGACTGAGCGTGGGCATTGTCGAACTTGAATTCAAAGACATTGGTGGAGAGTCCGTAAGCGCGGAGCATCAATCTGAAATTTTTGCGGTGCTGGAACAATTTCTTGTTAAACGCTTCAGGAAGCAGGACACGAAAGGCAGGCTGGCCAATCATCTGGTTGTGCTGGCTGAGGGTCTATCGGCAGAAGTTCTAACAGGTGGATTGCAACTGCTCAAGGCTGAATTCGAGCAGTTCTGCGAAGAAAACAGTGAAGCCGGCATCTTACCTTTTGCTCTCAAATTTGGTGTGGCTTCGATGCCCACGGACACCATAGATGGTGTCGTGTTATTGGACATCGCGCTCGGTCGGTGCTCGTTGTAGATCGCGAAAATAAAACGGCACCGGGCTTGCCGATGCCGTTGATATGATGACTGAATTGTTTAGATCAATCAGGGAATGAAAATAGGCGCGCACTCTTCCGTTAGTGGACCACGTCCTGTCAGGGCATGAGTGTTGACTGAGAAGTTGTAGGCAGTCGCGTCGAAATCCACACCGAAATCTTCGAGGAATATTCCAGAAATTATGTCCGAGCGAGACAAACCGGAATCTCGACGTTTGAATGTGACGGTTGTCACTCCCGTTCGCGGGCTCGTGCTGTAGTTGACACCGGTCTCGCTAAACGCGAAGCTCGAGCCGTCGAAGTCGTATCCATAGACGACGAAAAATTCATTAGAGCCTGCTGTCTTTACCGCAAACGAGAAATTGTCGATATTGTTTGCCAGTATTTCAAAACCTACCGCAGACTCGCCCTGTTCTTCGCCAATCCCGCCCTGCCAGATGAAGCCGTGGCTGGTATTTATCCTGCTGTATGCGTCAAATTCATCGAAGTCTCCATCGACACAGAACGTTGGATAAATCGTTGCACCTGCATGCGCAGTGCTGTGTGTACTTCCGTGTGATGTGCCCTGCGCCAACGTGGGCGTACCGACAAAAACTGCTGCTGCAAGAACCGCGAGGGCTCCCATTTTTAAACTCATACGTTTCCTCCGACTGTCTACTAAACGTGCGTCAAATGTGCAATTGCATAACAAAGGTTGCCCCTGCACTACTGCAGAGGTGATCGATTCCTCGTCTGCCTGACATCAGAATATACACCATCGCTTTACAATCAATTCACCACTGTGATCGGAAAAGTCAGCCAAAGTTGGAAGCTCAAGTGGAAGAACTTCAACAGCTGAAGTATTCCTGCATTATTAATTCCACAAGCCGTCTACGGTGGAGTTTGCGGAAGCCAAGTATAGTTGGCTACCGCTTTGTCCTGCTCCGGCCAACTATAGAAGGCGCTGAAGCCGTCAGATGGGGCTGGGCGCTTTGTTTGGTGGGTATATTGCACTCACAACCTTGTCGCTTTAACTGTCTCGTAATGATGAATCCTACAAAGCAGCAATATTCAGAGCCGTTTCCCCGTGGATGTCTCATCCAGGACAGGTACAAGGTCATCTGCGAACTCGGTCGCGGAGGCATGGGCACTGTTTATAGAGTCGAACAGGTGCTGCTGCAGCAGGAGATGGCATTAAAGACGATAGTTCCGGAAAAGGCGACGGACAAAGGACTTCTGCGCTTTCAGCAGGAGGCTCGGGCTCTGAACAGGCTGGATCACCCGGGGCTCGTAAAGGTCCATGACTTCGGTCTTTACCGTGACCAGCCGTTCTTTGTAATGGACCTGGTGCGTGGACGCTCGCTTGCTGACCACGTCGCGCAGTCCGGACCACTAGATCTCGATTGGTGTCTGCACCTGTTCATTCAAATAGCATTTGCGCTCGGCTATGCGCACGACAACGGAGTTATTCATCGCGATCTCAAGCCGGGAAACGTCATGATAGTGGATGGTGTCAGCCATGGTGAGCAGGCGATCAAACTAGTCGATTTTGGTATTGCTAAGCTGACTCAGGGCGACGACGAAGTGCATGCACTGACTAAAACCGGAGAGGTTTTCGGCTCGCCGCTATATATGAGTCCTGAACAGTGTATGGGCATTGCAGTCGATCACCGTACTGATATTTACTCGTACGGTTGCGTGATGTACGAGGCGCTCACCGGTATGGCACCATTTACCGCCGAATCGCCAGTTGCAATCATGATGAAGCATCAAAGCGAAACGCCCTTGTCATTGAAAGAAGCCAGTCTGGGAAGACAATTTCCCCAGTCCGTAGAATCGTTGGTGGAGCGACTTTTAAGAAAGAACCCTAACGACAGGTATCAATCTTTCAAGGCTGTCGCAGGAGATCTCAACAAACTTTTAGCAGGGCTGAGCATTGATAGGTCAGCCAATAGAGCGGTAACAACCGCATCGTCGACTGCCCGCAAGCTGCAGAACAATTCTGAAGATCAGTCGCATCGTCGCTCCAAAGTGGTGCCGAACCTGGCGTTGCTTGCTCCACTTGCAGTGGCTACATTAGCTTGCGGCTTCTTTCTGGGGCGCCAGTCTTCGCCACCATCCGTGGTTCATGTGAAAGAATTCGTGCCCCTGGAGTTACAAGTTCCTCTGGTCGAGCCGATTAACTTGACCAAGCCCATAACACCGATAGATGCTGACGTCAAACGCTTTTACGATTCGATGAAGCGCGGAAAACAATCTTATTCGAGTATCGTCGGTAACATGCGCGTTTTCTCGTTCCCAAATTTCACAATCGGCCTTCTGCGTTGGGCCGATCCCTTGCATTCACGGCCACAGGAAACAGAAGCAGTTAATAGAGTGCGCATCCCAGCTGCAGCTGGAATTTGCTTCCTCATGGATGATACTTGCATCAACCATCCCGAGCTGCTCGAATTTTTCAGGGGCGACGAGTTCAACGCGATTGGTTTCTCGAATTCATTCAGCACTGTTATGTCGTCGGTCAGTGGTGCCTCAATTTCTGTTTCGACTGACGTATTTAAGCGGCTTGGTCGATTCAAATTCAGCACTCTGCGCCTAGACGGCGTCAGACTGGACGACGAAAGTGCTGCCGCGATTGGTGAATTGAAAGAAATTACGTCGATTAGAGCTAACACCGCAGGAAGTGTAACTTCGCATCAATGTGCAATCTTCATGCAAAGTCTGCCAAAGTTGGCGATGCTGAATGTGTCGAACAACGAAGGTGTCCTCAATGATTTGCCGGATGAAGTGCTGCGAAACTCAAATGTGTCCCGCTTTAACGCGGGCAACACCAACGCTTCAGAACGAGCTCTGGCAAAGTTGCATAGCATGGCGAAGTTGAACGATCTTGATCTTTCAAAAAGCAACATTTCTGAAAAGGGATTGAGGGCGATAATCAACATACCGAACCTGTCGACCTTGACACTCGATTCCGCACAAGTTTTTGAAAAGCCGGAGCTTTTCAAAGAATTCAGTCACTTGAGAGGGCTAGGTATGAGAGGGGTTCGCTGGTCAGACGCCAATTTCGCTAAATTGCAAAAAATTTGTGCTCAAAAACACATTTACCTGATCCTTGGACCTGATCTCAGTGTTCAAAACAAAGTCGCAATAGAGAACAAAATGAAAAATGCCATGGATGAAACTGGTATGGGTGCTGGTTCTTCGTTTGCACCAATCGGTAAAGTGAAGTAGCCATGACCGAGGCACACGATTACAAGATGGCAGATACATCACTGCGCATTGAGCGTGGCCTGATTATTGACGATCGCTATAAAGTGATCTGTGAGCTTGGTCGCGGAGCGATGGGTTCGGTTTACAGAGTCGAGCATGTTTCGCTCAAACAGGAATTCGCACTTAAAACTATCATCCCTGAAAAGGCATTTCAGAAGGGTTTAGCGCGGTTTCAACAAGAGGCACGTGCCGCGAGTTTGCTTGACCACCCGGGTTTGGTCAAAGTTCATGATTTTGGCTCTTACGGCGGGCATCCCTACTTTGCGATGGATTTGATCAAGGGACAGTCCCTCGCCGATTGCATCGCGCATTCCGGACCGATCGCCTTAGAGCGAGCGCTGCATGTGTTTATTCAAATTGCATTCGCGTTAAGCTATGCGCATGAGCACGGAGTGATCCACAGGGATTTAAAACCGGGCAATATCATGCTTCTCGATGATGCGCCGGAAGGAGGGCAGTTAATCAAAATCGTTGATTTCGGCATCGCCAAGATCAGCGAAACCGACGAGGGAGCGCCTGCTCTTACTTCGACCGGCGAGGTATTCGGTTCACCACTGTACATGAGTCCTGAGCAATGCAGAGGCGAAGCAGTCGATGCACGATCCGATATCTATTCTTTTGGATGTGTTTTGTTTGAGGCACTAACGGGACTGGCACCGTTCACTGCCGAATCGACACTATCCTTAATGATGAAACATCAGAGCGAAAGCGCGCTATCAATGCGTGAAGCAAGCTTAGGAATGCAATTTCCTGATTCGATCGAGAGAGTTGTAGCGCGTTTGTTGCGGAAGGAACCGGAACATCGCTATCAAAGTTTTGATGCGGTTGCTTCTGACTTACATCGTATCCTATCAGGACTGAGCATAAAGAATGCTCCCGAAGCCGCTTTGCAAAACAAAAATTCCTCAGATCGTCCGACGCTTTCTGCTGCAACGTCTGTTTCGATCGTTGCGTGTATAGTCGTGCTTCTAGCTGTAGGCTACTTCCTCGGGCGACAAAGTATCGTTCAGCCCTCAACATCAGATGCGCCGGAGCCGGTGTCACGTGTGGTGGCGCAGAAGGAAGAGCCACATTATATTATGACGCTGGATCCAGTGAAAGATCTAGACTCAGAGCCGGTAAAAGAGTACATAGCCGCAATGCGATCCAGAAAGGAGAAATATAGCACTGTATTCAAGAATGACAGAATCTTTCAATTCCCACCGTTCAAGATTGGAGAATTGGATTATGTCATTTATAACGCTAGAAGAGAGCCACCGCTCGAGCAGTTTAAAGCGAAGGCGCTGGGCACGGTTATGGTGCCGGCTAGCGCTTCTCACCTTGACCTTTGCATGGATAAGGTAATTCTTTCGAATCCCGAACTCCTGGAATTTTTTCGCAATGACGAGATTTCTTGTGTCAAGCTTTCCGGCTCCGCTCTTATCGTTAGTTATGATGGGCCGAGTTCACAAAAATTGCTGATTCCTTCTCTCGTTTTTGAGAAGCTGAAAGCATGGACTAATCTGGGATTCGTGCGACTCGCGCATGGAACTGTCGATGATCGCGGAGTAAATGCGATTTGTGAAATCAAAAGTATCGATCATCTCGAAGCAAGCGGTTACAACTGCATCAATTCCGGTCAAGCCGAAACGATACTTACGAGACGACCGGACATTTTTTGGCTCGATTTCTCAAACGTGGACCACGTTTTGCGCAAGATTAGTGCTAAAACGTTCGCTCAATCGCAAGTGCGAGTTCTACATGTTCCAGCTGTTGACGCTACTGAAGATGACTTGCGAAGGCTCAGCGCTGCAAAACATATAACCGAGTTGGATCTATCATCGAATGACATTTCATCGAAAGGGCTTGAATATCTGACATCTTTGCCGCATTTGGATGCGCTGATATTGAACAAATGCCATGCCCCATATTCACGGCAAACATTTGCAAATTTCAAGCATTTGCTGTCAATTCAGCTGATCGGAATCAACTGGACGCAGGCAGAGAAAGACGACTTAGCAACTTTGAAGAATCTTCGCGGAGTTAAAATAGCATTCTAAGTCCCTAAATAATGTATGTTTAGGGACAATCCCAGGACACAAGCTGCAGCGCGTCTTTACGATTGCTCAGCGATTTCTTTCACCTTTTCCCGCACTTGTTCTTCACGATTCTTGTGGAGGCACAATGAGCAGTAGACCGGTTTGTCTTGAGTTGGTTTGAATGGGACTCTGGTAAGTTCGCCGCAGGTGGCACAGGCTAGTTCAGTCGTATTCGAAGTGTCTTTGCCGCTGCGTTCTAATCTAAGCAATATTCGACAATTCGGGCAGCGTTTTGGAACGTTCGTCAGCCCCTTAAGGGCGAAAAACTGCTGCTCTCCAATGGTGAAAGCGAACTCCTTGGCGCAGTCTCGGCACTCTAGCGTTTGATCTCGGTATTCCATGGCGACTTCGGTTCTCGTTGACTCCAACACCGTGACTCCTGGACTCCTAAAATATCATTATCAGGCAACCTGCCAAACCTGTCGACTACTAAATTCAGCCGAACCGGACTACGTTATCCCGTGGGAAACGGCTTCTCGTCAGCACCTCCATACAAACTATCTTCTCACATCAGCGTGACCAAGCTTGCAACATACGCTGACAATCAACTAGTTAGTCAGTCAATGAAAACGTTCGAAAGCCTTTGGTAACAGTCTTTTTGGGCGGTGATTGATGCGATTGATTAGTTTTGATCCGCGCGATTCATAGAGTTCAGCTCGGCTGCCTTCCGCAGGTCCTTCGCGGCAAGGTCTTTTTTGCCCAGGAGAAAGTAAGCACGCGCTCGGTTTTCAAAATTGACTGCGTAAAACGGTCGAAGCGCGATGGCTTTGGTTAAGTCTGCGATGCCCGCCTCGTAGTCTTTCTTTCTTTGCAGGAGACAGAAGGCCCTGGCGCTGTATGCGGTCGCTCGGATCAGATTAACCGAATCCATGGAACCGCAAAGAGTGAGTTTTCCCCGACGTTCGCAGTCATCCAAATAATCAATGACTACGTTGTAGTGCGGAATCGCCTCCGAGTAGCGACCTTGGTCCATAAGCAAATCAGCTTTATCGCTGAGACTTAGAAGGCGCGTTCGCTCGGGAGTAACTTTTTCCTCATTCATCACGTCCCGCATTGATGTGGACATGCCGGTGGATTGCGCCAGAGGCGACACCTCGAAACGATCGGGGGATTCTTTCAAGCCCTCTGATTTGGCTTTGACTTTGCGTAATTGCGATGCTGATTCTTGCATTACGTTGACTGGTTGCATTACGGCCACACCCAGCCCCAAAGTTAGTGCAACAAATGAGAAGCCGATTGCCCAGCTGGCCGCTTTGATTTTTTGCATCGAAAACCTCGCGGTCTTCCGGTCTACCTGACGAACTGCAATGCTCGCTGCATGATGCCTAGTCCTTGATTTAGCGCTCCGCCCCAGTTGACGCTACGACCGGAAGGAGTCGGATTGGTTGGAGGCGGTGGCGCGCTAGCCTGTTGATTTGATGGCGATCTGAAAGGCCGGTCCATAACCACATATACATCAAAATCAGGCGGTGATCCAGCAGGCGGCTGGCGAAATGGAGCACACGTTTTCACTGCTTCCACAGCCGTAGTATCAGCCCTGGTGTCACCAGTAGTGTTATTTAGCCTGATATCGGATACGGTGCCATTGCGGTGCACTTTGAAAAGTACGACCGCTACTCCGTAGGTTCCATCGGGTGCGTGCCAGTTTTGACGAACGGTCGTCTGTAAGTAGTTAAAGTAGGGCGTAAAGTCGATATTGGGTTGCCACTCGTCAAATGCTGATTGCAAATTCTGCATCTCGTTTAATTTTGCCGAGACTGCATCCGCCTCCGTGTGTTGCCCCAGGTTGTGGTAGGCGATCGTTTGAATCAGGTATGCCTCCCGCAAACTTGGCTTTAAGTCCCGGGCCATGGACGCGTCGGCAATCGCTTCCTGATAGTTACCCATGCTGTTATAAATGGCGGCTCTCGTGCAAAATGCTTCGGCGTAATCCGGATTCGATTTGATTGCCCAGTTTGCGTCCTCTAGTGCTTCTTTGAGTTGCTCCATCTGCCATTCCGCACGCGCCCTACGATTGTAGATTTCCACATTTTTAGGGTCATCATTGGAAGCTCGTGTGTAAAATTCGATTGCATCCTTGTATAACCCGTGCCGTGACAGGTTTTTCGCTCGTTCGTACGCCGCGGCCCCGGCGGTGAGAATCGCTCCGGTGCGAGCGGGTGCCTTCAAGGGTGCGCTTTTGGACTCTTTGGAAACCGCGGGAATGCGGTGCTCTGCTTGAGGCGAGATAGGTTTCGCGTTTGCAGGTTTTATCGTAGTTTGAGTCAGCGGCTTCTTTGTATCGAGCTGATTTGCCGGCTTTTTTGTCTCTGCGCGACTAAGGGGCTTATCGTTCTGAACTGTGGGTTTTTTTGTGTCGTCTTGGATCGGCGCAAGCGGAGCCGGTCTGCGAATTCTTATCGGAGCTTCTGGTACCCCGAGTACGGACGAGTCTTTCGCAACATCCATCTTGGCAGACTGGGGTTTCAATTGCGGGATGGGGGTTGGCGCGGACGGGTTCTCAGCGCGCGCCGCAATGCTCGAGAAAGTAAGCATGAGGACTGCCGCACCATGTTTAATGAAATGCTTTCGCAAGACTATGAGCTCCCGCTGGGCTTCTACGGACCTGTTCTTAGGACTACGTTCGTGCAATTATACTCCCCACCGAAATTCCTTTTGCCCAGTCGTCAAGAATACCTTGTAATCGAGAGTGGTATGTCAGAGAGGGCCCGCGACTTGATCCTGCTTCCGATCTAAGCTTCCGCCTGAGATAAAGAGCGGCAGTGCAAATAGCTTCAGTAAAACTGAAGGTATTTGCACTGCAAGATTGGTAGGTGACTAGACAACCCTTGCTTCAGCATGACAGAGCTGGCTCTTGTGGTTAAGCCGGCAGGATGCCGGCGCTACCACCTTCTTTCGAGGCCAACGTAGTCAATTGCCTCCACCTACATCGAGGCCAACGTAGTCGTTGCTACCACCTTCTTTCGAGGTCAACGTAGTCGTTGCTACCACCTTCTTTCGAGGTCAACGTAGTCGTTGCTACCACCTTCTTTCGAGGCCAACGTAGTCGTTGCCTCCACCTTCTTTCGAGGCCAACGTAGTCGTTGCTACCACCTTCTTTCGAGGCCAACGTAGTCGTTGCCTCCAC
>JADMIO010787597.1_pt1 | contig 36151 bp, 25 predicted proteins | sample 8958161 | NCBI WGS metagenome assembly JADMIO01 (sample SAMN16585339, study PRJNA669376) | soil metagenome | isolation source: Crop rotation soil | place: USA: Cullars Rotation, Alabama | collected 2011
CGACTTCAAGTCACGTGAATTCCAAGCTTCGGATCCCACTGTGCTGGAAAGTCCAAAGGTTGGCCCCGTGATCACCGCCGGCGGCCTGATCTTCACCGGCACACGGGATAAGAAGGTCCGCGCGTTCGATGCCGATACCGGCAAAGTGCTCTGGGAAACCAGCCTCCCCGCCGCTCTCGAAGGCATTCCCGCGATCTACGAGATCGGCGGCCGCCAGTTCATCGTATTCTGTGCCGCCGCGCAGGTGGGACTGATTCCCGCCACTACCGTCCCCGTCAACGGATCGTATGTGGCCTTCGCGCTACCGGAATAGCGCACCCCCGCCCCAAGGCCGCCCCGCACGCAGTAGAATCTTCGTAGTATGTCCACCCGCAGAACTTTCCTCTCCTCCATGGCCGCCGCGCCCTTTCTCGCAGCCGCCGAAACCCGTCTGCCCATCAAGAAGGCGCTCGAGTTCACCATGCTCCGCGACGGCGCCACCATCCTCGAAAAATTCCGCGTCGCCAAAGACGCCGGCTTCGAGGAGATCGAATGCCCCACCACCCCCGACCAGTCTCGCGCCGAGGAAATCCTCGCCGCCTCCAAAGAGAGCGGCCTCCGCATCCACTCCGTCATGAACTCCGAGCACTGGAACAGCCCGCTGTCCTCCGGCGACCGCGCCGTGGTCGAGAAGAGCCTCGCCGGCATGCGCACCAGCCTGCGCAACGCCAAGCTCTGGGGCGCCGACACCGTCCTGCTGGTCCCGGCCGTCGTCAACCCGCAGACCACCTACGCCCAGGCATGGGAGCGCAGCCAGCGCGAGATCCGCACCCTCATCCCGCTCGCCGAAGAGCTGAAGATCATCATCGGCATCGAAGAGGTGTGGAACAAATTCCTGCTCAGCCCGCTCGAATTCGCCCGCTATATCGACGAGTTCCAGAGCCCCTGGATTCGCGCGTACTTCGACGTCGGCAACGTCGCCATCAACGGCTATCCCCACGATTGGATCCGCACTCTCGGCAAGCGCATCGTGAAGCTGCACATCAAGGATTTCTCCTTCAAGAAAAACAACGCCGCCTTCACTCCGCTGCTCGAAGGCGATATCGATTTCAAAGCCATCCACGCCGCTCTCGCCGATATCGGCTACCGCGGCACCGCAACAGTCGAGCTCGGTGGCGGCAATGCCGAATATCTGAAGGAAGTCTCTACTCGTTTCGAGAAGATTCTGTCCGGCGTCTGACCGGCCGCTCTCAGCGCGGCGACTTCAAATACCGCAGCAGATCCGCCATCTGCTCCACCGTCACCTGCTTATCCAGGTCCTCCGGCATCGCCGAGAGATTCGTCACCCGCATCTCCCGGATCTCTTCGCGCCGGATTAGGTCCTGCTTCCCGTCCTCGTGCCGGATGGTCACGGTGGTCGGCGTTTGCGCTCCCATCACTCCCTCGATCATGCCGCTCGACTTCGTCTCCACCACGTAAGCCTCATACCCCTGCGCGATCGACTTGTTCGGCATAATAATATCCGGCAGAATGAGCTGCGGCGACCGGTTCCGTACCGTCGCCAGATCCGGCCCTACATCGTGCCCCACGCCATCCAGCTTGTGGCACTTCGCGCAAACCCGCTCGAACACCTGCCTGCCCCGCGCGGCGTCTCCGTTCATCCCGATCGCGGCCTCATACCGCTGCAGCACCTTCGCGCGGTCCCCCGCCTTCTCCTCGAGCAGCGCCCGCGCCTCTTCCCGGAACGCCGCGTCGCTGCTCATCACCAGGTTTCGCTTATGCCGGAATGCCAGCGTCCACGGTTGGATACGATTGCCCCGGATCGCCTCCACCAGCAGCCTGGGACGGCTCGGGTCGATAAACATCGCGTCGGCCGCGTCCATCCGCACCGCAGGCGTCATCGCAGGCCATCGATCGATTAGGAACGCGCCGATCTCTGGACCCTTCACCCGTCCGAGCACCCGCACCGCCGCTGCCTGCACCGCCTCGGGTTGCCTTGGGTCGACCAGCGCCTGCAACATAGCCTGATACCGCGCCGGATCGTCCAACCCCAGCAGTCCGATCGAGTCCGCCCGCAAATCCGGATCCGCATCGCCCTCTTGCGCCGTGGCCTCGGCCTTCTGGAGCAATGTCGACGAATTGGCCGGCAGCCCCGTCGACGCGAGCATTCGAAGCGCCGCGCTCCGCATCGCTTTGTCTGGCCCCTGATACAGCTTCACCAGCAGCTCCTGGCCCACGTTTGCGCCCACTTCTGGCGCCGCGCTCCGGCCGCCGCCGCGTCCGCCTCGCCCGCCCGCGAGCCCCTGCAGGCTGGCCAGCCGCCACCACTCCGATCCCGCCGGCGTGGTCCGCGCCACTGTCTCGACCACCTGTCGCACTTCCTCCGCTTTCCGCCGCGCCGCGATCACCCCGGTCACCTGCCGGAAGAATGCGCGCCGCGCTTCCGTGTCCCGATCCGTGAATGCGCGCGCCGATTTGAAGATCTGCAGCGCCCGGTCCGGCGAGACGCTCAGCGCCGCGATCTGCATCCACGGATCTTCGATCCCCTTGGCCAGCAGCCGCTCCTGCGTCTGCGCCGAGCCCGGCGAATCGATACCGCCGAGCGTCAACAAAAGCTGGAACCGCACCCGCGCGTCCGGGTCGTGCTCCATCCGGAGCAGCGGTTTCGCCAGCTCGGGGTTCTTCGCCGCCATCCGCTCCGCCAGCAGAATCGCATTCTCGCGAACCCCCGCCTCCGCATCGCCCAGCGCCTTTTGGACCAGCCCGGCATCCAGCTTGTGGAGCCCGTCCAGCGTCCACAGCGCATGCAAACGACCCACCGCTTGCGGACTGCTTTCGAACAGCTTGACCAGCAGCGGCGCCGCGCCCGCGCTCTGCCGGTCCACTAGCAGCCTTTGCGCCGTGCGCCTCCACCAGAGGTTCGGACTCTCCAGATACCGCACCAGCTCTTCATCCGATGCGTGGCTCAGCCCGGCCTTCCCCGGCGGCGGCGCCGCAGCATCCGGCGCGATGCGATAGATCCGCCCCCGGTCCGCCCCCTTGTACAGGTCCGCCGACTTATGCGTGTGGGTGGCCATCCACTCCGGATGCTCGATCGCCAGCCGGTAGAAATCCATCACGTAAATCGCGCCGTCCGGTCCGATGTACAGATTCACCGGCCGGAACCACGCGTCCGTCGACGCCAGAAACTCCACCCCCTCCCGCGACCGCCGCGCCGTATACACCGCACCCGCCGGCGTCAGCACATCGCGATGCACCAGCCCCTGCGCCGGCTCGGCCGTCAGCGAAAACAACCCCAGCGCCGCTGGAAATGCCCCGCCCGTATACACCGTCACCGCGCACGCCGACGTGAACGACCCCACCCCGCTCAGCATCTCCACCCGCGCATTCTCCGTGATCGGATACACTTCCGCCGCGGGCCGATGGTCCGAAATCCGCGCCATCGCCGACCCCACAGGCAGCTGCGGATTGCGTTCCAGGTATCGCGCCGCCATCACCTCTTCGCGAATATGGTCCTCGTTGCTGACCGTGAACTGGTGGCCCCAGGGGTCGAAGCTGTGCCCGAACTGGCTGCTGCCCGCGAGATATTCCAGCTCATGCGTATCCGGACGGAACCGGACCATCCGCCGCGCCGGCTTGAGCACCGGAGCGCCCGGCTGCTCCGGGAACCGGATGTCGCTCCCCCGATCGCCGAACTTCTCCGTGAAGATCACCGCGCCCGCCGGTCCTTCGTGCGCCAGATAGATCCAGTTATCCAGCCCATACACCGGATTGTTCACCGTGTGCTGCGGATTGCTGAATGCAAACCCCGTCAACACCACGCGCCGCACATCCGCCTTGCCGTCCCCGTCCGTATCTTCGAAATACAGCACATCGGGCGCGTCCGTAACCAGCACGCCTTTCTTCCACCGCATGATCCCGTTCGGCATGGTGAGCCTGTCCGCGAACACCGTCCGCCGGTCGGGACGCCCGTCCCCATTGGTATCTTCGAGCAGCACCACCCGCCCGACTTTGCCCTCGGTGTTCAGCGGATAGCCCGGGTCCTCCACTACATAAATCCGCCCGTCCTCATCCCACTCCATGGCCGAAGGACTGCGAATGTCCGGCTCCGCAACAAAACTCTCGATCCGGAACCCCGCCTCGATCCGAAACGTCTTGAGCGCGTCCGCGGGACTATACGGCGAATGCCCCTTGCCGCAGCCCCCCGCGAGCAGCGCCGCCAGAAATAGGATCGGAAAAAGTGCAGCCGTTTTCATCCTGACCTCAGTTTGACGATAGTATACGCGCCTCACGAACCCGTGACCAACAGACCCCGCAGAACCCTCGGCCCCACTCTTCTCCGCTTAATCGGCGCACATCCCGACGGAGCGCACCAGAGCCTCAAACCATTCCCGATCTCCTTCTTAAACTCGGCGTCTCCGCGGCTCGGCGGTAAACTTCCCTCCGCCCCCCATCCCTGCACGCCAGGGAGCTCACTGGCCGCCGCTGCTCCACCTGCGATGTAGTAACATCACGTCCATGCGGGTCCTTATCTTCTCACTGGCGTGCGTCTCGATCGCGGGCGCCCAAGACGTTGCCGCCGGCCGTATCGCCTTCGAAAATCGCTGCGGCAAGTGCCATGGCGGCGATGGCAACGGCGGCGAGCTCGGCCCGCCCATCGTCAACCGCCTGGCAGCTAAGACCGACCCTCAGCTCGTCGCTTTGATCCACGACGGCATCCCGGGCAAAATGCCCGGGAACGCCGTCCCCGAGCCCGAGATGGCGAATCTCACCCGCTTCCTGCGGTCCATCCAGCCGCGTCCCGGCTTCAACCGTCCGGTGGTCCGCGAAAAGGTCACCCTCACCGACGGCAAGACCCTCGACGGCCAGGTCATGGGACAGGGCTTCTACGACATGCAGCTCCGCACCGATGACGGCAAGCTGCACATCCTGCGCCGCGCCGGTGAGAAGTTCCGCGAGGCCACCTCCGAAACCAGTTGGCCGCTCTACAACGGCCAGCCCGGCGGAAATCGCTACACTACCGTCGCCCAGATCAATAAGACCAATATCGCCAGGCTCGGCCCCAAGTGGGTCTTTACCCTGCCCAACGCCGGCCGCCTGCAGGTCACCCCCGTGGTTGCCGGCGGCGTCATGTACGTCACCAATACCAACGAGTGCTTCGCGCTCGATGCCGGCTCCGGCCGCCAGATCTGGCGCTACCAGCATCCGCGCACGCGCGGCACCGTCGGCGACCAGGGCGGCGTGAATCGCGGCGCCGCGGTCGCGGGCGACCGTGTCTTCATCGTCACCGATTCCGCCCACATCCTCGCCCTCAATCGTCATACCGGCACCCTGATCTGGGACACCGAGATGGCCGACTGGAAGAAGAACTATGCCGCCACCTCCGCCCCACTGGCCGTCGGCAATATGGTCGTCTCCGGCACTACCGGCGGTGAGCACGGCGCCAACGGCTTCATCGCAGCTTTCGATCAGGCTACCGGAAAGGAGATCTGGCGCTTCTCGACCGTTCCCAAACCGGGCGATCCGGGCTCCGAAACCTGGCAAGGCAAAGACATCGCGCACGGGGGCGGTCCCGCGTGGTTCACCGGTACCTATGATCCCGAGCTCGACATGTTGTATTGGCCCACCGGCAATCCCGGCGCCGAATACAACGGCGACAATCGACTCGGCGACAATCTCTACACCGATTGCATCCTGGCGCTCGAGGCCAAGACCGGCAAGCTCAAGTGGTATTACCAGACCACGCCGCACGATCTCTGGGACTGGGATGCCACCGAAACACCGATGGTGGTCAATGCCAACTGGCAGGGCCAGCCGCGCAAGCTGCTCATCCAGGCCAATCGCAACGGCTTCTTCTATGTCTTCGACCGCACCGATGGCAAGCTGCTCATCGGCAAGCCGTTCATCAGGAACATGAACTGGGCCACTGGCATCGGTCCCGATGGCAAGCCCGTCAAAGTTCCCAACATGGAGCCGTCCGCCGCCGGCACCAAAGTCTGTCCGTCGCAGGATGGCGCAACCAACTGGTATTCGCCTTCTTACAATCCGCAGACCGGCCTCTATTATTTCCAGACGTACGAGAAGTGCAGCGTGTATACTAAGCGCGATGCCGGCGAGTGGGAATCGGGCAAGGCTTACCTCGGCGGCTCGCAGCGTAACGCCCCCAATGAAAAACCGCAAGTCCTGCTGCGCGCCGTCGATATCCAGACCGGCAGCGTGAAATGGGAGCTTCCCGAGCCCGGTAATGCCAATGGATGGGGCGGAACCCTCGCCACTTCCACCGGCCTCGTGATCTTCGGCGAAGAAGGCGGCAACCTGATGGCCGCCGACGCCATCACCGGCAAGCCCCTGTGGAGCTTCGCAACCAACCAGACCTGGAAAGCGTCCCCTATGACGTACGTCTTTGACGGCAAACAGTACATTGCCGCCGCCGCCGGGCCCAACATCATTGCCTTCGGCATCCTGGAATAGGAGAGAGTTCCGATGAAATGCCGCCTGATTCGGCGCCTTGCGCCGGCCGTGATTCTATTGCCTGCTGTCTGGGGTGTTTACTCCGCCTGCGCCAACGAAGGCATGTGGACCTTCGATAACCCGCCCCTCAAGCTGCTCAAGGAGCAGTACAACTTTACCCCCACCCAAGCCTGGCTGGATCACATCCGCCTCTCCGCCGTGCGTCTCAACGATGGCGGCTCCGGCTCTTTCGTCAGTCCCAACGGCCTGTTGCTCACCAATCATCACGTGGCCCGCAAGCAGCTCCAGAACAATTCCAGCAAGGAGCACGATTACGTCAAGGACGGCTTCTACGCCCCCACTCTCGATAAAGAGATGAAGTCGCTGGACCTGGAGTGCAACGTCCTGGTGTCGATGGAAAACGTCAGCTCTCGCGTCACGGACGCGCTCAAAGCCGCCAAAACTCCGGCCGACGAATTCTCCAAACGCTCCGCCGCCATCGCCGAAATCGAGCGTGAGAGCCTGCAGAGAACCGGCCTCCGCTCCGATGTCGTCACCCTCTACCACGGCGGCGAATACTGGCTCTATCGCTATAAAAAGTACACCGATGTGCGCCTGGTCTTCGCGCCCGAAGACCAGATCGCTTTCTTCGGCGGCGATCCCGATAATTTCACTTACCCGCGCCATGACTTGGACATGGCCCTCTTCCGTGTCTATGAAAACGGCAAGCCCATCGAGAGCAAAGACTACCTCAAGTGGAACGCCAAAGGCGCCGCCGAGGACGACCTGGTCTTCGTCGCCGGCCATCCCGGCTCCACCCAGCGTCTCCACACCCTGGCCCAGCTCGAGTTCGAGCGTGACACGCTCCTTCCGATGTTCCTCCACCTTCTGAAACACCGGGTGGATGTTCTACGTAAATATTCCGCCCGCGGCCCCGAGGAGACCCGCCAGGCGAGCTCGATGATTTTCGGCCTCGAGAACAGCATCAAATCCTACGAAGGTAGCCTGATGGGACTCAAGGACAAGAGCGTGATGGATAAGAAGCGTGCCGACGAGCAGTCCTTCCGCGCTCTCGTCAACTCCAATCCGGCCTGGAAATCCGCCTACGGCGGAGCCTGGGACTCAATCGCGGATGCTCAGAAAAAATACACCTCGCGACTCAAGGAACAATACTTCCGCTCCACCGATTCGCGCCTCTCCTCCATCGCGATGAACATCGTGCAGTACGTCGCGGAGATCAAAAAGCCCGATGCCGACCGTCTCCCCGGCTTTCACGAAGCGCAGCTCGAATCGCTTCGCATGAACATGTTCTCGCCCGCGCCCATCTACCCCGCGCTCGAAATCGCGCGCATCACCGGCCAGCTCGAGCTCGACCTTGCCGAGCTCGGCCCCAACGATCCGTTCCTGAAACTTATCCTCGACGGCCGCACCCCGCAACAGGCCGCTACGGCCCTAATCACCGCCTCCAAATTATCCGATCCCGCCGTCCGGAAAGCGCTGGTTGACGGCGGCGAATCCGCCGTCGCAGCCTCTACCGACCCGATGATCGTGCTCGCCCGCAAGCTCGACCCCATGCGCCGCGAGCTGATCAAATGGACCGAAGACAACGTGACCAGCGTGGAGCAGCGCGCCGGCGAGCAGCTCGGCAAAGCCCGTTTCGCATCCTACGGCCGCTCCGCCTATCCCGACGCCACCTTCACCCTCCGGCTTTCCTACGGCCAGGTAAAAGGCTACAAAATGAACGGCGGCCGCGCCCCTTCGAAGACCACCTTCTACGGCCTCTTCGACCGCGCTCAGAGTTTTGATTTTCAGGGTCCCTATGAACTACCCTCCCGTTATAAAGAGGGCCGTACCAAGCTGGACCTCTCCACCCCGCTCAACTTCGTCACATCCAACGACGTAGTCGGCGGCAATTCCGGCTCTCCTGTAATCAACCGCAACGGCGAAGTAGTAGGCCTGGTCTTCGACGGCAATATCGAATCCCTGGTCGGCGACTACGTCTACGATGCCGAATCCAACCGCACCGTAGCCGTCCACACCGCCGCCATGACCGAAGCGCTCCGCAAACTCTACAACGCCCCCGCCCTCCTCAAAGAGTTAGGCGTTCAGTAGAAACTCTGTGTCTCCGTGTCTCCGGGTCAAACCGGATCGCTACTCGTACCGCAGCGCCACCAGCGGATCCACCCGCGACGCCCTCCGCGCCGGCATCCAGCAAGCCAGCATCGTCACCCCGATCAGCGCCCCGGCCATCGCCGCGAATGTCCCCACGTCGAACGAGCTCACCCCGAATAACATCCCGCTCATCGTCCTGGTCAGCGCGAACGCCCCGATCGCGCCGAGCACCGTACCCGCCAGCGCCAGCCGCAGCCCCGTTTTACCCACCAGCCTCACCACATCGCCGCGTTGCGCCCCAAGCGCCATCCGGATCCCGATCTCATTCGTCCGCTGCGCCACCGAATATGAGATCACGCCATAAATCCCCAGCGCCGCCAGCAGCAGCGCAATCGACGAGAACAGCGTCAGCAGCAGGGTCAGAAACCGCGGCCTCGCCCGCGCCGAATCGAGCACATCTTCCATGGTCCGTATGTTGGCGATCGGCAGCGCGCGATCCAGCCCGTGAATCTCCGACCGCACCGCATTCACCAGCGTTTGCGGATCCGTCCTGGTCTTGACGAACAGATACGCCAGCCGCGACGGAGCCTGCGCGATCGGGAAATAAAGCTCGGTCCCCGCCGGCCGGTCAAGCCCCGCGTTCTTGATGTCTGTCACTACTCCGACGATCGTGCGCCACGGTGAGGTCGGCCCGCCATTACGGACGCGATGTCCGATCGCGCTTCCGTTCGGCCAGTATTTCCTCGCCATCGCCTGATTCACGATCACCACCGGGTTCGCCGAAGCGCCGTCGCCCTCGGAAAAGAATCGACCGTCGATCAGCCGCGCCCCCACTGTCTCGAAGTAGCGCCAACCGACATTGTTGTAGTAATCGATCTCATCGAATTGCCCCTCCGCCGCTTGCTGTCTTGCGCTCAGCGGCGCCGCGCCCTCGATCAGCGTCGTATTGGCGTTGATCGGCCGGCCCGGAGGCAACCCCGACACCATCGCCGCCGACGCCACTCCCGGCAGCGACTCCACTCGCGCGGTCACCATCTGCTGGAAATTGACGATCGACGGAAGGTCGCGGTACGTCGCCGCCGGCAATGAGAATCGCAGCGTCAGCAGGTTCCTCGCGTCCACCCCCGAGTTCACCTCCATCAGCTTCCAGAACGCCTTCACCATCAGCCCCGACCCGATCAGCAGCACCAGCGCCAGCGCCAGCTCCGACGTCACCAGCGCCGCCCGAAACCGGTTCGCCATCACCGTGCTGGTCGACCGGCCCGCCGCCGCCTTCAACGTGTCGTGCAGCGCGCTCGCCCGCATGTGGATGATAGGCGCCAGGCCGAACGTCATACCGGTCACCACCGATACCGCCAGAGTGAACAGCAGCACCTGCCAGTCGATGTTGATTTCTCCCGACCGCGGAATGCTCGCCGAATTCGCCGCCACGAGCCCGCGCAGCCCCCCGAACGCCAGCAGAATCCCCAGCGCCGCGCCGGATAGCGAGAGCAGCAGTCCCTCCACCATGAATTGCCGCAGCAGAGTCCCCATGCCCGCGCCGATCGCCGTGCGTACCGCGATTTCACGCCGCCGCGCTTCGGAGCGCGCCAGCAGCAGATTGGCGACGTTCACGCACGCGATCAGCAGCACGAACGCCACCGCCCCCAGCAGCACCAGCATGGCCTGCTTCACGCCGGACACCACTTCGTCCTGCAGCCCTGCCAGCACCACGGTGTGATTCCTGGTGTTGAAGAAGTGTCCCTGTGCCGCGCCCGACGTCTGTTCCATGGTCACCAGGTAGCGCTGAATCTCGCTCTTCGCCGCTGCCAGGCTGGTGCCCTCTTTCAGCCGAGCTAGCACCGAAAAGTTATGTCCGCCGCGGCCGCCCGGCTGCGCCGGATCCAGCCGCATCGGCAGCCACAGTTCCGGCGGATCCAGCTCGCCGGGGGGAAATGCAAAACCCGGCGGCATCACTCCCACCACCGTGCACGCCACTCCATTCATCCGGATGTCGCGCCCGATAATTCCACGGTCGCCTCCGTACGCGCGCTGCCACAGTGCATACGAGAGCACCGCCGTGTACGGAACCCCCGGCCGGTCTTCTTCCTGATTGAAGGTGCGCCCCAGGATCGGTGTCACGCCCAGCATAGGCAACATTCCCCAGCTCATGAAGGACGCAGTCACGCGAATCGGATCGGCGGTGCCGGCCAGGTTGACCCCCTGGTTGAACCAGAGCTCGAATCCGTTCCATGCCTTGGTATCGCGCTTGAGCTCGAGGAACTCGGGCCCCGAGACCCAGAAGTGTCGCAGGTCATTGTTGCCGCCGACAAACTCCGTGAAGACCCGCACCAGCTGCTCTGGTTTGGCATACGGAAGCGGCCGGAACACCACCGCGTTCACTACGCTGAAAATTGCCGTGGTTGCGCCGATCCCGAGCGCCAGGCAGGCGATTGCGGCGGCTGTAAATCCTGGGTTTTTGGTAAGCAGGCGGACGGCGTAACGCAACTGTTGCATGGGCGTTAGACGATTGCGCCCGGCTTTAGTGACGTGGTGGAGTGGTTAACCTTCGGCCCGTCCGGCCACCAGAATCCCGATCCCCAGGTCGCCCGCCTTCACGTTCAGCACGTAATCGTGCTCGCCGTCCTTGGTAATCGAAGGAAGACTCCCGCCCGCCGGCGGCATCAGCGAAAAGACGGCCGGATGCGGGTTCCCCGCGGTCCTGCTCATCTCCACCAGCGGCATGAACGCCGGCATGGCAGCCGGATCGGGATCGTTGGCGATCGGCGTCAAGAGTCCGAAATCGCGTTGCGGTGCAACACCCTGGTGCGCTCCATCCACATTGAAGTTGCTGTAGCGGATGGTGTAAACACCGGCCTTCAATGGCTGCCCGCGCCGGTCTTCGCCATTCCCGGGGAATCGGAGAATTCCGATCAGCGTTCCCTGGGCGATCGGCAGCGTGATCGTTGGATCGTTGGATTTCGCGGTAGTCGGGATCGACTTCCGCAGCCAGATCTCGCACCAAGGTCCCTTCGGTCCCACGACCCGATACCCGCTGCCCTCAACCACCGCCGCATATGCCGCCGGTAACGCGGGCGCCGCGGAGGCGATTGTTTCAACTTTATATCCCTGCGCGAATGCCGCCGCCGAAAAAAGAATTGCCAACAGGTATTTCTTCATGAGGATGATCTCTGGCGCGGAAAATACGTGGAGCGGGAGACCGGATTCGAACCGGCGACATCGACCTTGGCAAGGTCGCACTCTACCAGCTGAGTTACTCCCGCCCGATAGGAAACTCTATTCTCCCCCAGAACAATACACGTGTCAAACGTTACGGGTATATTCATCAAAATGCGCTACTTATAAAGTTGCCAGAATACGTTTTTGCTGTGCTAGACTACTGTTCGGTCGTTAACGGGGAAGGCACTAGCGACCTTGCAAGGCCTGGCGGGGGCCAGCTTCCGGGACCCTCCCGCTGCTTGTGGAAAACCATCTCGAAATCACAGGCTCGATGTGTGCCTTGCCGGTGCTCGAACTATGAATTCCTGGGATCAAATTCGCGATTACTTGCAAGGCCGCCTCAGTCAGGAGAGCTATGACAACTGGTTTCGGGGAGCAACCTACGTCGGCAACGATGGCGAGACCCTGATCGTCTCCGTTCCCGACCGCGAAACCTCCACCCTCTTGGAGACCGAATACGCCGTTCTGGTCGGCTCCGCCATCCGCGATTTGAATCTTCCGGTCCGCCGCGTTACCTACGACTCGACCCCGGTTCGCGCTCCCCGTCAACAGTCTTTTTCCGTCCAGGAGGCGGCGCCTGAGCTCGAGCCCAGCGCCAACACCCTGAACCCCAAGTTCACCTTCGATTCGTTCGTGGTGGGCGCCTGCAACCAGTTCGCTCACGCCGCTGCGCGCTCCGTCGCAACCAATCCGTCACGCACCTACAACCCGTTGTTCCTGTATGGCGGCAGCGGCATGGGTAAGACTCACCTGATTCAGGCCATCGGGCGGTCCCTTATGGAACGCTATGGCAGCCTCCGCATCATTTACACATCGAGCGAGCGCTTCATGAATGAGATGATCTCCTGTCTGCGTACCAGCCGGATGCAGCAGTTTCACCAGCGCTATCGCGAAGCCGACGTGTTGCTGGTGGACGATATTCAGGTGCTGGGCAATAAAGAGCGCACGCAGGAGGAATTCTTCCACACCTTCAACGAGCTCCATGACCACCAGAAGCAAATCGTGATTTCGAGCGATGCGCCGCCCAAGGAGATCCCCGGCCTGCTCGATCGCTTGCGCTCCCGCTTCGAGTGGGGCCTTCTCGCCGATATTCAGCCGCCCGACCTTGAAACCAAGATGGCAATCCTGGACAAAAAGGCCGAGGCCGAAGGCATCAAGCTGCCCGACGAAGTTCGCACCTTCATGGCGTCCAAAACCAAATCCAGTGTGCGCGAGCTGGAGGGTGCGCTGGTCAAGCTGTTGGCCTACTCGGAGCTGACCGGCACCCCGATCCACCTGCAGATGGCACAGCAGGTTCTAAAGCACCTGGTCCACGTACAGGAGCGCCGGGTACCGATCGATGCCATCCAGAAGGCAGTCGCCGAGCGCTTTCAGATCAAGCCCGCGCAGCTCAAGGAAAAAAGCAACACGAAAAAGGTCGTCTACCCCCGCCAGGTCGCGATGTACCTGGTCAAGGAATTGACCGACGCATCCCTTCCCGAAATCGGCCGCGCCTTTGGCGGCAAGCACCACACCACCGTTATCCATTCCATAAACAAAATCGAGCATTCACGTCAGTTCAATGCGGAATTGAACAGGTTACTCCACAGCCTAATGGACTCATTGCAATGAGTTTATTCGGGTTGTGCACACTACCCGATGAAAACTTGCGTGGGAAGCTGTGTAAAATGCGTAACAGTCCGGGTTTTTGCACCTGCCTGCTATCCTTTTCCTCAAGTTGGTGTGGCGTGAAGTGGTTGAATTTAGTATAATTTAAGTGACCTTCAACATTTGCACAGTACCGATTACTACGATTCTTAAAGTGCATCTATTAACAGACACAGAAGAATAGGAGCCGGGGCCATGGAGTTCACTGTCAGCAAGTCCGATCTCGTGCGTGAATTGAGCCTCTCTCAGGGTGTCGTCGAGAAGAAAACGACCATTCCCATTCTCTCGAACGTGTTGCTCGAAGCCGCGGGTGATCGCATCAGCCTGACCGCCACCGATCTCGAGCTCGGCATTCGCTGCTCCTGTCCCGCCCGAATCAAAAAAGAAGGTTCCGGAACGGTTCCCGCCCGAAAGCTTCTGGATTACGTCCGCCTTCTTCCGGAAGGCGACGTGAACATGAAGTTCCTGGAGAACCATTGGGCCAGCATCACCAGTGGCCGCTCCCGCACCCGCATCGCCGGAATGTCGCGCGAGAGTTTCCCCGAGCTCCCCCAGATGCCGGCCGCCATGGCCGAGATTCCGGTCGCGACTCTGTCCGCGATGATCGCCCGCACCGGTTTCGCAATCTCGATGGAGGAGTCCCGCTTCACGCTGAATGGCGCATTGCTGGTGATGCGGCCTGAGGGTCTCACCATGGTTGCCACCGATGGCCACCGCCTGGCCTACGCGCAGGCAGCCGTAAACGAGAGCGGGCAGGTCGATCAGCAGTTCCGCGCACTGGTGCCGAAAAAAGCCATGGTCGAGCTGGTCAAGCTCGCCGATGACGCCGGTCCGGATGGCAAGATCATCTTCGCCGGCGACGATAATCACCTCTTCTTCCAGATCGGCCATCGCCTTCTGAGCAGCCGCAAGCTGACCGGTAACTTTCCGGACTACGAGCGCGTTCTGCCCAAGGATCACCCGCTTACCGCAAAGATTCAGAAAGACGAAATCCGCGGCGCCATCGAGCGCGTTGCACAGTTCGCCGATGAGCGCTCGAAAGCCATCCGGGTGCAGTTCACCAACGGCGAGATCCGCGTCTTCTCCTCCTCGGTCGAAATGGGCGAGAGCGAAGAGAGCGTACCCACCGAATATCAGGGCCCGGATATCGAGATCGGATTCAACGCGCAATACCTGCTCGACTTTCTGCGCGTGATCGGGCAGGACCACGTTGCCATCCATCTCAAAGATCAGAAGAGCGCGGGCGAGCTTCGTCCCCTGGGCGAGAACGTCACCGGGCAATACCGTTACGTAGTTATGCCGATGCGCATCTGAGTCAACGATTAGCAGTAAGGAATATGCCGAACGACCTCAACAGTCCGATTTACGACGCTACCAGTATCAAAGTCCTCGAAGGCCTGGAAGCCGTCCGTCTGCGTCCCGCGATGTACATTGGATCGACCGGCGAGATGGGCCTGCATCATCTGGTCTACGAAGTCGTCGATAACTCCGTCGACGAGGCCCTGGCGGGCTATGCCACCGAAGTCAATGTCACCATTCACGTCGACAACTCCGTAACCGTGATCGACAATGGCCGCGGGATTCCGGTCGATCTCCACGAGGACGAAGGCGTCTCCGCTGCCCAGGTCGTGATGACCAAGCTGCACGCCGGCGGCAAGTTCGATTCCAAGAGCTACAAAGTCTCGGGCGGCCTGCACGGCGTCGGCGTGAGCTGCGTCAACGCGCTCTCCGAGCGCCTCGAGCTCGAAATCTGGCGCGACCGGGCCACCTGGCAGCAGGAATACGCCTATGGGGCTCCCAAGGCCCCGCTCGTCAAGACCGGCAAAGCGGGCAACAAGACGGGCACCCGCGTTACCTTCAAGCCCGATACCACCATCATGGAAGCCACGGTGTTCAATTACGACACCCTGGCCACGCGCCTGCGCCAGTTGGCATTCCTCAACAAGGGCCTCAAGATCACCCTCACCGATGAGCGCGCGGATTCCGAAAAGACCAACGAGTTTTTCTACACCGGCGGCATCGCCGAGTTCATCAAGCTGCTCAACAAAGGCAAACAGGTCCTGCACGAAAAGCCGATTCACTTCGAAGCCGAGAAGGAGATGCCCAATGGCGGCCATCTCAACATGGAGGTCGCGCTCCAGTACAACGACGGCTATTCCGAAAACATTTCGAGCTTCGCCAACAACATCAACACCGTCGACGGCGGCACCCACCTCACCGGCTTCCGCACCGCCCTTACCCGCACCATCAACGCCTTCGGCCAGGCGCAGGGCCTCTTCAAGGACGTCAAAGAGAACCTCACGGGTGATGATGTCCGCGAAGGACTCACCGCGGTGGTCAGCGTCAAAGTCCCGCAGCCCCAGTTCGAAGGCCAGACCAAGGGCAAGCTGAACAGCGATATCGCCGGCCAGATGACCCAGTTCGTCAACGAGAAGCTCAGCGAGTATTTCGACAAGAACTCCACCATCGGCCGCAAGATCGTCCAGAAAGCCATCGACGCCGCCCGCGCCCGTGAAGCCGCCCGCAAAGCCCGCGACCTCACTCGCCGCAAGGGTGCGCTCGAATCCGGCGGCATGCCGCACAAGCTGGCCGATTGCCAGGAGCGCGATCCCGAGCGCTGCGAGCTGTTCCTGGTGGAGGGCGAATCCGCCGGCGGCACCGCCAAGCAGGGCCGCGATCGCCGCTTCCAGGCCATCCTTCCGCTAAAAGGCAAAATCCTCAACGTCGAAAAGGCCCGCTACGACAAAATGCTGGGCCATGAAGAAATCCGCGCCATGATCACCGCGCTCGGCACCGGTATCGGCAAGGACGATTTCGACGCCACCAAAATCCGCTACGGCAAGATCATCATCATGACGGACGCCGATGTCGATGGCTCGCACATCCGCACCCTGCTGCTCACCTTCTTTTTCCGCCACATGAACGAGCTGATCCTGCGCGAGCGGGTCTACATTGCGCAGCCGCCGCTCTACCGCATCAAGAAGGGCAAGACCGAAAAGTACATCAAGGACGAAAAGGAATTCACTCGCGAGATCATGCGCCGCGCCACCGAGAATCTCAAGCTCGAGGTCTCGTCGAACGGCAGCGGCCCCAAGGCCGTCCTCGAAGGCGGCGAGCTGCGCACCTTCCTGCTCAATCTCGATGAGTACGAGCAGATGTTCCACAAAGTGGTGCGCCGCCTGCGCGATCCGCGCGTGGTGGAGGTCATCTCCAACACCGACCTGAAGCTCGATAACAAAGCCGATTTTCAGGACGAAGCCAACCTTAAGCCTGTCTTCGAAGCGCTGACCAAACTAGGCCTCAAGCCCGAGATGCGCCGCGACGAAGAGCACTCCGCCCACGCCGTCATCTTCCACGACTCCACCAACGCCGAGCGCTCCATCGGCATTCCGCTCTCCGGCGCCCCCGATTACAAGCGCTTCCGCACCCTGGCGCGCACCATCGCCAAGTTCAACGAGCCGCCCTTCGTGGTGATCAAGAGCGAGCATCGCGACTCCCAGCCCAACTGGAGCGAGCTGCTCACCTATGTCAAGAACGAAGGTAAGAAGGACGCCTCCGTCCAGCGCTACAAGGGACTCGGCGAGATGAACGCCGAGCAGCTCGCCGAGACCACCATGAATCCGGAGAAGCGCACCCTCCTCCAGGTCCGTCTCGAAGACGCCGTCCAAAGCGAGGAGATCTTCTCCACCCTGATGGGCGAGGACGTCGAGAGCCGCCGCAAATTCATCGAAGAGAACGCGCTCGACGTGAAGAACCTTGACGTCTGATCCGCCCATTCTCACCACTACCGTCGGTTCCTACCCGATTCCCGACTGGCTCGCCGCGCTCCCCAGCGAGCAGGCCCGTATCGACGCCACCCGCGTCGTCTTCGACCTCCAACGGCAGGCCCGCATCGACCTTCCCACCGACGGCGAGTTCTACCGCTTCGACGTCAATCATCCCGAAACCAACGGCATGATCGACTACTTCGTCCGCCCCATGGCCGGCATCCGCAGCCAGGTCGGACGCACCGATACCGAGGCCTTCTCCCGCGCCGCCGCCATGCAGTTCCGCCGCAAGCCCGCGGGCGTGGTCGAATCCGCCCTCGGCGAAGGCTCGCTCAACCTGCTGGCCGATTGCGCGCTCGCCCGCGGCGTCTCCGCCGGCCCCTTCAAGTTCACCGTCACCAGCCCCTACATGCTCGCGCGCACCCTGCTTGACCGCCACTACGGCGGCTTCGAATCCCTCACCATCGCCGTCGCCGAAGTCCTCGCGCGCCAGGTCGCTGATCTCCCCTGCGACTGCCTGCAAGTCGATGAGGCCAACATCCCCGGCAACCCCGCCGATGGTCCGCTCGCCGCCCGCGCCATCAACTGCGTGCTCGATGCCTTCCCCCGCCGCCGCGCCGTCCACCTGTGCTTCGGCAACTACGGCGGCCAGACCATTCAGCGCGGCGAATGGCGCGCCCTCACCGATTTCCTAAACGCCCTCCACGTCGACCATCTCGTCCTGGAGATGGCGCACCGCCCGCCCGCCGATCTCGATGCTCTGCGCGCCGTCGATCCGCGTATCGGCATCGGGCTCGGTGTAATCGACGTGAAGATCAACCACATCGAGACCGCCGAACAGATCGCCCGCTCGCTCGACCGCGCCGCCCAAGTCCTCGGCCCCGGGCGTGTCCGTTGGATCCACCCCGATTGCGGCTTCTGGATGCTGAAGCGCTCCGTCGCCGATCGAAAGATCGAGGCCCTCGCCCAAGGCCGTGACCTCCATCTCGGTCTGAGTTAGCCGTGGCCCCGCGCCAGATTACCGACGGCCCCGCCATCAACCACCCCAGCTACTTCCTGCAAAGCTCGTTCTACCCCGGCGGCTCGTCCCTGTTCTTCACCTCGTACCGCACCGGCGCGCCCCAGCTTTTCGACATCTCCCTCTCCGCGGGCGAAACCCGCCAGCTCACCCGCGACGCGCCGATCCACCCCTTCAGCCCCGCGCTTCACCCCGAAGGCCGCGAGCTCGTCCTCACCCGCGGGAACCAGCTTATCGCGCTCGATCGCGACACCCTGGCCGTCCGCGTGATCCTTGATCTTCCCGGTGCCCAGCTCGGCGAATGCTCGATCGATCCCCGCGGCGAGTGGCTCGTCGCCGCCTACAAACGGGGCGCTTCGAACGGCCTCGCCGTCGCGCGCTTCGACGGCTCTTCCGCCCACACCGTTCCATTTCCACGGACCGTCATCCACCCGCAGTTCCACCCGCTCGAGCCCGAATGGATCGAGTTCGCAGGCGACCCCGCGCCGCGCATGCATCGCGTCCACCGCGACGGCTCCTCGCTCGAGTGCCTCCATCGACATGGCAACGACGAGTTCATCGTCCACGAGACCTTCCTCGGCGCGACCGGCGATCTCGTCTTCACCGTCTGGCCGCGCGCCCTCTGCCGCATGGACTGGACCACGCGCGAGATCCGCACCATCGCCCGATACAATGCCTGGCACATCGCTCCCGACCGTCGCGGCGAGCGAGTCCTCTGCGACACCAATCACCCCGATGAAGGCCTGCAGATCATCGACGTTGCAACCGGCTCGCGCCGCCAGTTGTGTCTAACCGGATCGAGCAACCAGGGCTCCCAGTGGCTGAAATCGAGCTACGCCCTGCCCGAAGATTTCGCCCAGGCCCGTAACACCTTGAGCTGGATGGAGAACGCCGCCGACACCGTCTACGGCCCCCAGTGGACCCACCCGCACCCCTCCTGGTCGCACGAAGAAACCCAAGTCGCCTTCGCCAGCGACCGCACCGGCGTCACCCAGGTCTATGTCGTGGATGTAGGATAAAGGCATGGATGTCGCGACCCTCATCCCGCTTGAGGAATATCTGAGGACTTCCTACGAGCCGGACATGGAATATGTGGACGGCGTCCTTGTGCAGCGCAATGTGGGCAAGTGCTCGCATTCTTATCGCGATCGAGATCCTTTCTGACGAAGACCGCCTGACGCGTGTAATAGAGCGTCTGAAGGAATTCGAAGCCGTCGGTACTCCATATATCTGGCTGATCGACCCGGAGGCGCGCGAGCTCTTCACGTTTCGTGACGGCAGCCTGCTTGAAGTCAAAGCCGATGTCCTCACCACGGATAATCCCCGGATGGAACTCACTCGAGTCGAGATCTTCAAAGATCTCGACTAAGCACTCCCCCAGGCCCGCAAACGCGAAACCCGCAGCGGCGCCGCGAACTGACCCATTCGCCAGCGGCCGCACCCGCGTCACGCAGGTCTACGTCGTCGATGTAGGATAAAGGCATGGCGGTCGGCACACACATTTCCGTCGAAGAGTACCTGAACACCTCCTACGAACCAGACGTGGAGTACGTCGATGGCGTGCTCGTGGAGCGCAATGTGGGCAAATGGTCGCACGGCTTGACGCAGATGAATATCGGCTTTGCGCTCAAGATGAAATACCCAGGGATCTATGTGATTGCGGAGTTGCGATCGCGCACACGTCCCACCCGATTCCGGCTGCCCGACATAGCTGTATTGCTCGCCGAATCCCCAACGGAAGTATTGCTGGAAGCCGCCTTTATTGCGATTGAAATCCTTTCGGACGAGGATCGAATGTCGCGGGTAACGGAGCGCCTGAAGGAATTCGAAGAGATCGGCACACGCTATATCTGGGTTGTCGATCCGCAAACGCGTGCCCTCTTCACATTTCTGAATGGCCAACTCGAAAAAGTCGAAGGCGATGTCCTCGCCACGGACAATCCCCGCATCGAGCTCACTCGCGCCGAGATCTTCAAAGACCTGCGCCCACTCTCCTGACGTCCTCCAGCAGCGTTTCCATATCCTTCCGCGTTGTCCGGTAGTTCAGCACGCAGCCTCGCAGCGCAAACTTTCCGCGTACCCGCGCATTCGACAAATACGAGCTCCCGCCCCGCTGCACCGCCACCAGGAGCTTCTCGTTCAGCTCATCCAGATCGCCCTCAAACCCCCGCGGACGGTACCGGAAGCAGAATACCGAGAGCGTCACCGGCGCCAGCATCTCAAAATCGTCCGACTCCCCAACCAGCCGCTCGAAATACCGCGCACACGCGAGATTCTCCTCGATCGCCTCCGCCAGCCGGTCCGCCCCCGCATGCTTGATCAGCATCCACAGCCCTAACGCACGAAACGGCCGCGACAGCTCCGGCCCGTAATCCCAGAACGCGAACGCCTCGTCATTCTCCAGGCCGATCGGCCGCGTATAGTCCGCCTCATGCGCAAACGCCGCGCGCGCCGCCGCCGGGTCGCGATAGAGCACGCACCCGCACCCCACCGGCAGGTACAGCCATTTATGCGGATCGAGCGCCACCGAGTCCGCCTCTCCGAGCCCATCGAACTGGCCTTTCGCCGATGGTGCCAGCATCGCGAACCCGCCGTACGCCGCATCCACGTGCAGCCACAGCCCCGCCGTCCGCGCCGCCTCCGCATATTCCCGCAGCGGATCCACCGCGCCGGTTGCGGTCGTCCCCGTTGGCCACTATGCACATCGGACGAACCCCGGCGGCCCGATCTTCCTCCGCCGCGCGCACCGCGTCCTGAGCGCCTTCGATCTCCCTCACGGTCGCGCCCAGCAGCGCCGCCGCCTTCCGGATCGAGAAGTGTCCCTCCCCCGTCACATACACCCGCGACCCGCCCGACGCGCTGCGCGCCGCGGCCAGGCCCGCGAGGTTCGCCATCGATCCGCCGCTGGTCAGCAGCCCCACTCCCGCCGCCGGAAAGCCGAGCATCCCCTTGAGCCATCCGATCGTGACCCGCTCGATCTCGGTCGCGGCCGGCGCCGATCGCCAGCACGAGACGTTGATATTCAGCGCCGCCTCGATCAGCGCAGCCATTGCGGCCACCGCCGTACCGGGCGAGGAGATGTATCCGAAGAATCGGGGATGACCGTTGTGACGGCTGTACCGGACCACTACATCGTCGATCGTGCGGAGCAGCGCGTCGAACTCCATGCCCGCGCGCGGCAGCGGCTCGCCAATCGCCTCGCGCAGCGCCGTGGACGTGGTGGGCTCCACCACCGCCCGCTCCGCCAGCGATCCATAATAAACGGCGATCCGCTCCAGGACCTCACGGCCCATGGAGCGGATCTCTTCTACCGCGGGATTCAGGGGATCTTTCACTCGTTCCCGCGCGGGACGTTAGTCCCGTCCGCTACCGCACCGCCACTGTAACCCCGGCCTGGCTGGAAATCCCGCCGATGGTCACTGCCAAGGGGAGGTTCCCCGACCGCGCGTTCGCCGGAATCCTCACGTTAAGCTGCAGCGCGCCGGAGATGAATCCGGGCGCCTCACCCGCGAACAGGATCTCGGCAGGCTGGCCGTCTATCAGCACCACCACCTGGAGCAGCGGCGCCGGCGTGATCGGAGGCGTGGACCGTACCTGAGTCACCGATCCCGTCACTCCCGCGGGGTTGGTCTCGCCCTCTCCCGTTGCGTAAATCACGATCACGTCCCCGCGAGTAGCCGAGGCAAATGTCGGATTCGGGTAGAGGATCGCCGCCGGACCGGAGCCGGACGCATCGGCCGTGAAAACTCCGGGGGCGGAGGAGGCTACCGCCACGGTCAGGCTGTTCGATGTCTGGCCGTTATATCGAAGCTGGACTGTGGCTGACAGCTGGCCCTTCAATTCATAGGGCACCTGAACGGACGCCTGGGTCGCGCCCGCGAAAACCATCGGCCCCGGTATGCCGTTGAACAGCACCTGTACGTTGCCGATCTGGGTCGTTACCTGGCGTCCGCTGGAATCCACGGCAAGTCCGGCCGCCGGAGTCGGCCCCAGGTTGGTCCCAAAGACGGTTACGATCTCGCCCGGGGATATCGTACCCGCTGCGTAGCTGGCCGCGTTGGTCACCCTCGTGATCGTCGGCAGCGGCGCCGTGACTGTCAGTGACACCGTGATGGTTGTCGACCCGGTCGTGCTGCCCGTCCCCGCCACGACGATAGTTCCGTTGTACGTGCCGGCCTGCAGGCCTGACGTATTGATTCCTGCATTGACCGTTCCGGGCGCAGTGCCGGTAGTCGGATTGACCGTGAGCCAGTTCCCGGTGCTCTGCGCGGTAGCGGTGAAGCTTCCCGAGCCCGCAACGGTGATCGGCTGGGTGGCCGGAGCCGCATCCCCCACGCGATAACTGAATGAAAGGCTCGTGCCGCTCGCGGTGCTCGCCGAAACCACGTTCAGCGAGACCGTTAAGGTGACGTTGACCGTAACTGGCGTGCCCCCGGTGGGACTCACTGTGATGGTCCCGTTGTACGTCCCGCTGGCCAGACCGGTAGGATTCGCCGAGACGGCTAGCGTAATCGGAGTAACCACCGTGGTCCCGCTGGCAACTCCAGCGGAGAGCCAGGAGCCGCCGCTCGAAGTGCTGGTCGTGATGACCGAATTGACCTGCGTTTGCGATGAGTTCGCACTCGTGATCACCAGGCCCTGCACCGCCGGCGCCGCCCCGTTCTGCGAAGTGAACGTCATCGCAGTGGGGGATACCGTCACGTTGCCGCCCACCGCCGCGCTTACCACGAACGTCACCGGAACCGTTTGCGTCACGCCGGCCGTGGTCAGCAGAACCGAGCCGGTATAAGTTCCCGCGGTCAGGTTGGCCGGATTCGCCGTGATGTTGATGGTCTGTGGTGTGGTGAGATTGCTGCCGGTCGCCGGCGACACACTCAGCCAGGAGCCGCCCGTGGTGTTCAGCGTGAAAGTGGTGGCGGATGCTGCCGTCACCGATAACTGCTTCGCCGCCGTAACCGCGCCGCCGACGTTTCCGCTAAAGGACAAGGACGTAGGATTCAGCGTCAACTGGCCGGCCGACGTGCTGTTGCTGACGTTGACCACTACCGGTATCGAAAGCGGGCTGTTCGCAGTCCCGGTGCTCGTAATCGTGATCGCCCCGGTGTTCAGTCCGTTCGGCAGTCCCGCCGGGTTCACCGTGACGTTCCAGCTCGCCGGAGCGGTGGCCGATGTCTGGCCGGTAATCGTAATCCAGGAGACCGTTGGCGTTACCGAGATCGCCGGACTCGAGTTGTCGCTCGTGTTTACCGTCATCTGCGTGACGAACACATTGTCGCCTGGCTGGTAATTGAAGTTGAGCGTTCCCGGGAAGGCCTGCAGGACCGCGCTGCCGCTGACCGTCAGGGTAACTGGAATTGTAGAAACGCCCGAACCTGTAGTGACCGTGATGGTTGCGTTATACGTGCCGGCCGGCAGCGTGCTCGCGTTACTGTTCACCAGCACGGTTACGGTTCCGGGGGCCTGCCCGCTTCCGGTCGCATTGAGCCATTGCACATTCCCTGGGACGTTCACGGACACGGTGATCGTCCCGGTGCCCAACACCGTGAGCATCTGCTGCGACACAAACTGGTTGGCAGCGTTGAGCTGGTACGCGAAGTTCAGCGAGGCCGGCGCTACCGCACCGGTCACCGTTCCCGTGCCTCCAACTACCAGAGTTACAGGGATTGACTGCGTGCCGTTTACGCCGCCGGACAAACTCACGTTCACCGCGCCTGTGTACGTCCCGGCCACCAATCCCGCCGGATTGGCGAAGATCTGAATCGTGGCGGGGAGCGAAAAGCTTGTCTGCGAAGCCGACAGCCACGTTCCACCGTTGACGGATTGCAAGCCCGTGATGTTGGTGCCCGCTCCGTTGAACGTCGATAACTGCACGTTCTGCTGTTGCAGTCCGCTATTGCTGGACAATACGTTGAACGTGAGGCTCGATGGACTGACGTTGAGGTTTGAGAGCGATCCGCCGCTCACCGACAACTGTACGCTAATTGTGGTGGTGTCGGCGCTGTTGAAAGGATTCGCCAGCGTGATCGTACCGAAGTACGTGCCTGACGACAGAGTAGACGCATTGCCATTTACCGAAACAGTCAGGTTGCTGCCAACCGGATTGGAGAACGTTGTACCGGTCGAGCCATTCACACTCAGCCAGCTATTGGAGCTGCTGGGCGTGGCATTGAAAGTACTCGATGTTCCGCTGGAAACCTGCACATTCTGTTGCAGTGTGCCCGAGGGGTAAGTGAAGAAAAGGGAACTCGGGTTCGCAAAATACGTTCCCGTGGTCCCGCCGGCTCCCACAGTCATCTGAACGGAGATCACAGTAGGGCTGCCGCCGTTCGGCGCAACCGTTATCGTGTTGTTATAAACGCCGTTCGCGAGCCCGCCCGCATTCGAAGTCACGTTGAGGGTCGCCGGACTGGAGCCGCTTACCGACAACTGATTGTTTACCGTCGACACCGTTACGAACGATGGGCTCCCGCCTGTCGAAACGGTAAATCCCACCGGGCTCGCGCTGGTAGTGGAAAGGGTCACCTGCTGAGTTATGTTTTGTCCGGAAGGTACGTTGGGAGTGAGCACGCTGGGATTCGCGCTGATCGATCCCGTCCCGCCTGTCGGAGCAGGGACATAATTCACCGTGATCGTCTTAGTTTCGGTCGAGCCCGTCGTGTTGTTGGTGAGCGTGATCGTGCCGGTGCGTTGCTGGGTGAGACCCGTGGTCAGAAAGATGGTGACGGTGGCCGGAGTTGTAGCCTGGACACTTCCTCCCGACCCGACAGATGCGCCATTCACGGTGAAGTTGTAGAAATTGTCGCCGGGCGCCGGTGCCGCTGTAAAAGTGATTTGGTCCGTCCCTGAGCTGGTGACGTTCACGTTGGCCTGGTTGACTCCTCCCGGAACCGGCAGCGTCACGGTATTCGGGTTTACTTGAAGGTTAGGCGGCGTCTGCGCCAGCGCGGTGGATGCAACCAGGAAAGCAACAGCGAAAATCAGAACGGATTTCGAAAGGAGTTTGTGTGCGGCGTTCATAAGGTCCCTCGGCAAATTGATGATACAACATCACATGCCGGAATCAGAGAAAATGTGTACGTTTCGGACCCGGCAGCAAAGCCAGAACGAACGCGGCAATCACATTATGACGCCTATTTCAGGATTTGGAAAAGGTTGCTGTAATCATCTGTCCACAAACGTACATTACGAGTTGTGTTCAGCTCGCTCGACTGGGATATAACATCCGGCGGAAGAAATGTCACCGGCGACGCGAACAGGACCCACGTGGCGCCGAACACTCCGGTCTCGGTCTCGTCGTCATTGTCCACCATGCGCGCCAGCCATCCGGTAGCTCGCATATGTCCCGCCAGCACCGGAGCCAGGTCCAGATACCGGTTCGAAATATGGACCGCGAGAATTCCGTCCTTCTTCAAGTGCCGGAAGAATAGCAGCATGGCCTCTTTGGTCAGCAGGTGCACCGGAATCGAATCGCTCGAGAACGCATCCACCGCCAGCACGTCGAAATTCTCGTCCGCTTCGCGCTCCAGCGAGAGACGCGCGTCGCCCATGGCGATTTCGATCTTGGCGGGCGACTCGTTCAAGTAGTAAAACTGCGTGCGCGCGATCCCTGGAACCAAAGGATTAATTTCGTAAAAGCGGTAATAGTCGCCCTCGCGGCCATAGGCGGAAAGAGTTCCGGTCCCTAGTCCGATGACGCCCACCCGCATCGCCGCTCCCGATTTCTGCTTGGCCCGGATCGCGACCCCCACTCCGGTCTGCGGCCCGTAGTAAGTTGTCGGCAGGCGCCGCCGCGCCGGATTTATGAACTGCTCGCCATGGTTGATCGTTCCATGCGTCAGGGTCCTGGTCGCGGATAAGTCGGACTCCGGCCCGGACTCGCGCACTTTGAGTGCGCCGTAGAAATTGCGCACCGTCAGCCGGTAGTCCGCGGTCAACTGCCGTCCATGGTAGGCCAGGAATCCCACCAGCATCAGCGCGATCACCTCGGCGGACATCGCCGCCCACCTGCCGCGAACCCGGCCGAAGCGCAACACTACCACTAGAAGAATCGCCGAGACGGCCAGCACCGCCAGCAGCAGGTAGGTCATGAAACCATCACTGGCCTCGAACGACGTATATATAGATCGCAGCAGGTCCTGAGCGCGCGTTTCCAGGCGTCCGCGCAGAAGATGCGTTTCAAATCCCACGATCCCCATCGCAGCCGCGGCCGCCAGGATCTGGTCCCAGGCAAGCAGTCCTTTGAACCACCGGTACTCGTCGTCCCCCGCGAGCACGATCAGCGTCAGCACCGCGCACGCCGCCAGCCCGATCTGCAGCTCGTACAATGCTTTGAATACGTAAGGTGCGATCAATCCAACCAGCACCCCGCCTACTGCGCCGCCGGCCGAGATCATCAGGAAAAACTTCGTGAGGTATCTCGGATGAGGCTTCAATCGAGCCAGCTCGCCATGGCAAACCATGCAGGCGGTGAACAGGCCGATGCTGAACAGCGGGAGCATGATCTTGATCGGTACCGTTCCGCTGGCATCCACCGTCTGCGCCTGCGCCATCGCCAGCAGTGCGACCGTGAGCAGCTGCAAATAAGGATTCCGCTTATACCAGCCGCTGCCTTCGAAACACAGAATGAATGTAAGCAGGTAAATGCTGAGCGGCAGCACCCACAGGAACGGAATCGCCGCCACATTCTGGGACAGGTGGTTGGTGATCGCGAGCAGCAGCACCGAAGCGCACGCCGGCAGCGCCACCCAGAGGACCACGTGCCGCGTCTTGGGCGCTTCCACCGGTTCGTCGCTCGCTTCCTTTTCCGCCGGCTGAGTCCCCGACCGCAGCGCCGTCGCCGCGCACACCAGCACGAATACGCCGTACGCCACCGACCAGATAATCGCCTGCCGATGGGTTCCGAATACCGGCTCAAACAACACCGGGTAGCTGATCAGCGCGAACATCGATCCGGCATTCGACAGTGCATACAGCCGGTACGGCACCGCTCCTTTGAAACGCCGCGAGTACCACGCTTGCAGCAGGGGCCCGGTCGTCGATAGAAGAAAGTAAGGCAGCCCGACGGTCATAGCGAGCAACCGTAGAATCGCCAGCATGGGATCTTCGGTCCCGGACGGTTTCCACGCCGCTGGAGGAAAGATAGGCAGTACCGCGCAACTTACCAGCAGCAGTGCGACATGCACGAACATCTGCGTCCGCGGCTTCAGGTATCTCACCAGCGCATGCGCATACGAATATCCGAGCAATAACACGAGCTGAAAAAACAGCAGGCAGGTAGTCCAAACCGCGGCCGACCCGCCAAACCACGGCAGAATAATCCTGGCGATCACCGGCTGCACCTGAAACAGCAAAAAGGCGCTCACCAAAATAGTCAAAGCATAAAGCCACATTATTGTTTTTTCCCAACCCGCGGTGAATAAAATCCGCCGCGATGCGTGTTCCGCACTCGCGCACTACCGGTAAGCCGCAACCCCAGTCACCTTCTCCCCGATCACCAGCGCATGAATGTGGTCCGTCCCCTCGTAGGTCTTCACCGTCTCCAGGTTGCACAGGTGCCGCATCACCGGATACTCGTCCGTGATCCCGTTGGCCCCCAGCAGATCGCGGCTGAGCCTTGCGCATTCGAGCGCCATCGCGACATTATTCCGCTTCAGCATCGAGACGTGCGCGGGCTCCAGCCGTCCCTGATCTTTCAGCCGGCCTGCGTGCAGCGCCAGCAGCTGCGCCTTGGTGATCTCGGTGATCATCCACGCGAGCTTCTCCTGCACCAGTTGATGGGAAGCGATCGGCCGGTTGTCGAACTGCTTCCTCACCACCGAGTACGCGCGCGCCGTTTCGTAGCAGTCCATGGCCGCGCCAATGACGCCCCACCCGATCCCATGCCGCGCCTGCGTTAGGCAAGAAAGCGGCGCACGCAGTCCCCTGGCCCCCGGCAATCTCGCGCCTTCCTTCACCCGGCAATCCGCAAACGAGAGGCTCGAGGTCACCGAAGCGCGCATGGACCATTTCCCGTGAATGTCCGAGGTGGAATAACCGGGCGTGCCGCGTTCCACCAGAAATCCGTGGATGCCCTCGTCTCCGCGCGCCCACACGACCGCGACATCCGCCATGGAGCCGTTGGTGATCCAGGTCTTCTCGCCATTGAGAATCCAGGTGTCCCCGTCGCGCCGCGCCGAAGCCCGCATCCCAGCCGGATTGGAACCAAAATCCGGCTCGGTCAGCCCGAAACATCCGATAGCCTTTCCGCTCTGCAGGCGCGGCAGCCAAAACGATTTCTGCTCCTCTGAACCGTAGCGATGGATGGGATACATCACCAGCGCTCCCTGCACCGAGACAAAGCTGCGCACGCCCGAATCGATGCGCTCCAGCTCCTGCATGATGAGCCCGTACTCGACGTTGCTCATGCCCGCGCAGCCGTAACCCTCGAGGTTGGCGCCGAAGAACCCCAGTTCCGCCATTTCCGGAATCAGCTCCGTGGGAAAGCGCGCATCGCGGAAGCAATCGCGAATTAACGGCAGGATCCGCTCATCGGCAAAGCGTCGCGCCGTCTGCCGCACCATCAACTCCTGTTCCTGGAACAGCGAGTCGATGGAGAAGTAATCCACGCCTTTGAAGGGCATATCAGGGAACGTTTCTATTTGAACACACACTGCCCCACACAACTTCCAGAGAATTCCCCGCCAAGGTCCACACCATACACCAGAAGCTTATGCGGGTAGTAGTCCTTCTGTTCGCGGCGGTATTGCTGTATGGCCAGACCGCCGACCCCGCATACGAGCAGCTCGCGCGCGCGTATTCTGCCCTCCGCGCGCGCGAGTTCGAAATTGCCATTTCGCTGTTTCTCAAGGCCGTCGAACTCGCTCCAGCCCGTTCGGATATTCGTAAGGACCTGGCCTACACGTATCTGAAAGTCGGCGAGAACGAGTTGGCGCGCGCCCATTTCCGCGAGGCGATGCGGATCGATCCCGCCGACACTCAGGTCGCGATGGAATATGCGTTTCTCGCCTTCGAAGCCAGGAAGCAGGCCGAGGCACGGCAGATTTTCGATCGAATCCGCAAAACCGGAAACGCCATCGCCGAACAGGCATTTCAAAACATCGACCGTCCCCTGGCCGAAGGCATCGAGCGCTGGCAGGCCGCGATCGCGCGCGGCGGCTCCAGCTTCTCGGCGCACTTCGAGCTTGCCGGCCTTGCCGAACAGCGCGACGAGCTGGAGCTCGCCGCCGAGCACTACGAGAAAGCGTGGCGCCTGCTGCCCGGCCGCCGCTCGGTACTGCTCGATCTTGGGCGCGTGTGGAAAGCGCTGAAGCGAACGGACGATTCCGATGCCGCGCTGCTCGCCGCATCGCGTGGGGGCGAGCCGCGGGCGGCCGAGTCGGCCCGCGAGCTTCTGCCTGCGCGATACCCATTTGTGTCCGAGTTCGAGCGGGCGCTCGAGCTCGATCCCGAGAATTCCGAGCTGCGCCGCGAGCTCGGGTATCTGCTGCTGCGCATGGGCCGCCAGCCTGAGGCGGAGCGCGAATTCCGGAGAATCGCCGACCATGTTCCGGAGGATCTGCTCGCTGCCACCCAGCTCGGCTTCCTCCTGTATGCCCGCGGCGAGCGGGCGCCGGCACAGACGCTGTTCGAGCGCGTCCTGGCCGGCAGCGATGAAGACCTCGCAAACCGCGTTCGCGCCGTGCTTCGCATGCCGCAGGAATTGAAATCCAAACCGCAGCCGCAGCCTGCGTCGATCGACGCGCGCGTCATGGCGGAACGGTCGATAAAAGCCGGCTATATGAAGGATGCCGTGCAGTACCTGCAGACGGCGCACGAATCCGATCCGGGCGATTTCGACATCATGCTCAAGCTGGGCTGGTCGCTCAACATCCTGCGCAAGGATAAGGAAGCGGTCCGCTGGTTCGACCTCGCGCGCCAATCGCCTGACCCGCGGATCGCGTCCGAGGCCGGGAAGGCCTGGCAAAACCTGCGGTCCGCAACCCGGCGATGGCGCACCGGCGGCTGGTTGTACCCCATCTATTCCTCGCGCTGGCGCGACGTCTTCGGCTACGGCCAGGTCCGCACGGAGCTGCTCGGGCCGCTGGGCATCCGCCCTTATGCGAGTGTTCGATTCGTCGGCGATACGCGCCGCAAGGTAGGAGGTCCGTTGCCGCAGTATCTGAGCGAGAGCGCATTCATTGTCGCGTTCGGCCTCACTGCCGAGCCGGTTCGCAACCTGACGCTATGGGGAGAGGCCGGCACCGCTCTGAGCTACCTGAAGCACCACGCCATCCCCGATTACCGCGGAGGATTCTCCATCGCCCGGAGCATCGGACGGCCGTTTCGCAGTGAAGTGCAAGGCTGGTTCAGCGATGCCACACTGGATGGCGTTTTTGTCAGCCGCTTCGGCAATGATTTCCTGCTTTATGAGCAGACGCGGCTAGGCTACTCCGCCGGGCTGGCGCAATTCTATTGGAACGCCAACCTGACTGCGGATGCGCGGTCGCAGCAATGGGCGAATCTGGTGGAGACCGGTCCGGGCGTCCGAATCGCCGCTCCATTTTTCCCGCGATCGTCTTTTCTGACGGTGAGCCTTCTCCGCGGTCTTTACTTGATTCATCGAACGGGCTTCACCGACCTGCGCGCCGGATTCTGGTATGCGTTCAGCCATTAGCGTGCTATTGCTGGCGGCGTCTCTCCCGGCCAACGCTCAGCCGGCGAAGGGGCCGGCTTCGCCCGCGGGAGCGCCCCTCCTTCCCGATTACGCCGTCCTTAACGAGGACGCCGGCGCATGGCCCGAGATCCTATCCTCAATCGGACTCGTGCAGCAACCGGCCGCGCTAGCCCGCGTTTTCGTCGCGCGCAGCGGCAGTGCGGCATCCCCCGAATGGCCGGGGCGTGTGGAGCGCGGCGGAATTCTGATCCTCGAGGGCGAATCGTCGCTCGCCGAGTTGTTCGGATTTCGACGCTCATCCACCAATGCGAAGATCACCAGCATTGCCGATACTCATCGGCCCGGGCTTCCCATCGTTTGGGAGAAGGGTCTCGAGCTGCCGGTGTTCGACATTCCCAAGGAAGCGCAGGTCTTCGCGCGCGATCGATGGGGCGGCTCGCCTATGATGGCCGGATTCCGGCGCGGCACAGGCGCGGTGCTGTGGATCGCGGTTCCGCCCGGAGAGCGCGGCTACGAGCGCTTTCCCTACCTGCTGAATGCCCTCGGGGACCTGGGTCTCGAGCCGCCTTTTCGGTCGAACCGCCTGTGGGCATTCTTCGACTCGGCGTATCGCGCGCGGGTCGATATCGATTACTTCGCGGCGCGCTGGCGCAACGCGGGAATCTCCGCCCTGCACGTAGCGGCCTGGCATTTCTTCGATCCGGACCCGGTGCAGGACGCGTACCTGCAAAAACTGATCGAGGCTGCGCATCGCGAGGGGATTCTGGTATACGCGTGGCTCGAGTTGCCGCACGTCAGCGAGAAGTTCTGGGCCGATCACCCGGAATGGCGCGAGAAAACCGCGCTCCAGCAGGATGCCCATCTGGATTGGCGCAAGCTGATGAACCTCCAGAATCGCGACTGCTTTCGCGCCGTCGCTCTCGGGGTTTCGAAGCTGGCCGGGCGCTTCGATTGGGATGGCGTCAACCTGGCGGAGTTGTACTTCGAATCGCTCGAAGGCATCGCCAATCCGGCTCGCTTCACTCCGCTGAATGACGATGTCCGCGCGTCGTTTCGCCGCGAGAGCGGGTTCGATCCGATCGAGTTGTGGAGCACGCGCGCCGACGCAGCCTCGCGCCGTGTGTTTCTGGATTATCGCGCGCAGCTCGCGCGCCGGCTGCAGGAGGAGTGGCTGTCGGAGCTCGAAACCATCCGCCGCGTGAAGCCGCACCTCGATCTGGTGCTGACGCACGTCGATGATCGCTTCGATGCCGGGATGCGCGATGCCATCGGCGCGGATGCCGCGCGCGTCCTCCCGCTGCTGGAGCGGCATAACTTCACGTTTATGATCGAGGACCCGGCGACGGTATGGCATCTGGGCCCGCGTCGGTATCAGACGATCGCGGAGCGCTATCGTCCATTGACCTCGCACCGGGATCGCCTGGCGATCGACCTGAATATCGTCGAGCGCTACCAGGACGTTTATCCGACACGGCAACAAACCGGCAGTGAATTGTTTCAGCTCGTCCACCACGCCGCGCGCAACTTCGAGCGGGTGGCGCTGTACTTCGAAAACTCGCTGCTTCCTCCGGATCTCCAGCTTCTGCCGTCGGCGGCGGCCTCCGTGACGCGAGTCGAGCGGCTGGGCGCCAGGATGGTAATCGATTCCATGGGCGGGGTTGGGCTGTTGTGGACGGGCGGGGCGAAGGTTGACGGTCAGCTCTGGCCGGTCCGGAATCCCACGACTATTTGGCTGCCCGCCGGCGCCCATACCATCGAACCCGCCGAGTCGTCGGATCACCCGCGGATAGTTCACCTGAATGCCGATCTGAAGGCGGCCCGAGTCGTGAATGCGGAGACGATCGAGTTTTTCTACGCCTCGTCCGCGCGCGCGATCGCGATCCTGGACCGGCCCGTGTCCGGCGTCCAGATCGATGGCGCGGATCAGCCGGTCCAAAACGCCGGCCCGTTCACCATCATCCTTCCGCGCGGCCAGCATCTGGTTACGATTTCTGCCCGTCCAAGCCGGACAAGCCCAATCTACTGAGTGACTTTCGTAACCATCTGAGCTAGTATGACTATGGCTGATGACGGATGTCGCGTTACAAAACGGCACTCCGGAGATACCGGATAAGCTCTACTTCAAGATCGGCGAAGTAAGCGACCTTCTCGGCGTCGAGCCCTACGTCCTGCGCTATTGGGAGACAGAGTTCCCGGTGCTGTCACCCAAAAAATCCGGCACCGGACATCGCCTGTACCGCCGCAAAGATGTGGAATTGCTGCTGCGCATCAAGCATCTTCTCTACGAGAAGAAGTTCACCATCGAAGGCGCGCGGCAAACTCTGCACAGCGAATCGCGCGCGGCGAAGCCAAAACCCGTAAAGCGAGTTCAGCAGGATTTGTTCGCCGAAGACCCGTTACCCGAAATACGCCGGGAGCTGACCGAAATCCTGCAACTGCTCAAGTAGAGGACGGCGGGCCGACAATCGTATCGTAGATCCGTTCCAGGTCTTCGCCGGAGTAGTAATCGATCTCGATCCGGCCACCCTTGCGCTTGGGCTTTTCGATGATTCTCACCCGAGTCCCGAGCACCCGCTGCATCTCCTGAATTGCTGCCTTGACGTTTGGATCAAGCTGAACTTCGTCGACGTGTTTCGGCTGGCGGTCCTCCATCATCTTCTGGGTCAGGCGTTCCAGTTGGCGAACCGACCAGGATTGGGCAACGGTCTTTTCGGCGGCCTCGCGCTGGAGCTCGGGATTGGGAAGCGTGAGCAGGCATCGGCCGTGTCCCGCGGTGAGGCGGCGTTCTGAGATGAGCTGCTGGATGTCTGGAGGAAGCTGCAGCAGACGTTGAAAATTCAGCACGGTGGATCGGTCTTTGCCGGTCCGTTGGCCGACTTGCTCTGCGTTAAAGTTGAGCTCCCGGCCGAGGCGGTCGAAGGCAGCTGCAGTCTCAATCGGATTAAGATCCTCCCGCTGAATATTCTCTATGAGTGTGACTTCCAGCAGCCTTTCATCGGGTATGTCCCTGATAACAACCGGTACCTGATCGACTCCCGCCAGTTTAGCCGCTCGCCAGCGCCGTTCCCCCGCAACAAGTTGGTAACGGTCTCCGGCCTGGCGTACCACTAGAGGCTGAATGATCCCGTTTTCCTTAATAGATTGAGCGAGTTCGGCGAGCCGGTCGGTCTGGAAAATACGTCGCGGCTGGATCGGATTAGGGTCAATGGCATCTATCGCGACGGTTCTCGGGGCCGAATCTTCGGACGGTGCCTGCACCGGAGTGCTGGTACGAGGCGGCAGCAGCGAGCCAAGTCCTCTACCGAGCACTTTGCGAGTTGTGTCGGGCTTGTTCATGGTCCAAAATCTCTTTCGCGAGCTGGATATAGCTTTCCGCCCCACGGGAGCGGGGATCATAAGCCAGAATCGGTTTACCAAAGCTCGGCGCTTCCGCCAAGCGCACACTCCGTGGAATGATGGTTCGAAATACCTGCTCCTTGAAGAACTCCTTCAAATCCTTGGCGACTTGGCGTGTGAGGTTGGTCCGGTCGTCATACATGGTCAGCAGAATCCCTTCGATCGCCAAGGGATGGCCGAACGACTCCCGGATGCGGTCGATGGTATCCATAAGCTCAGAGATTCCTTCGAGAGCAAAGAACTCGCACTGAATTGGCACCAACACCGAATCGGCGCTCATCAGGGCGTTGAGGGTCAACAGGTCGAGAGCGGGGGGGCAGTCGATCAGGATGAACGGGTACTGTTTGCGAATGCTTTCAAGCTTTTCGCGGAGGCGAAGCTCACGATTCTCGAGGTCGACCAAGTCCAGATTGGCGCCGACCAGGTTCTTGTCGGCGGGGATGAGTTTCAGACCTTCGAAGGCGGTCGGTACAACGGCGTCTTCGGCTGCAGCCTTACCCAGAAGAACGTCGTACATGCTCGGACGATTGGGATCTTTGACGACTCCAAGCCCAGTGGTTGCATTGCCTTGCGGATCGGAGTCGATCACCAGGATTTCAAGATCGTTTGCGGCCAGTGCGGATCCCAGATTGATGGCAGTGGTCGTTTTACCGACGCCGCCCTTTTGATTGGAGACTGCTACGACTCTGCCCAAGCGGACATGCTATCACGAAGCAGGCTTCTGATTACGGGAGCTGTTTCACGTGAAACAACCGGTTTCACGTGAAACACGAACATCCCTGCTGACTTATCAGTTGTTTCACGTGAAACAATCTGTTTCACGTGAAACAAACAAAAAGCGGTTAGTGCTGCCGACCAGGGGTATCGGAGCTGCCCACTCAAAACCGAGCGTCGGTGGCGGAGGTTCCGAGCCGGTGAGTAGGGCGGCCCTCGATGCGAGTCGCCGCAGATCCGCAGACAAGTCTTTGTAGCTCACCGCGCGTGAGACAACCCAATCGAACTGCTCCGCAACATCCTCCGCCCGTTTCGCCAAAACGCGAATGTTCGGCTGTTTACGGCTCGCCTCTTTCAAGAAGACAGCTTTCCGCTGGTGAGATTCGATCAAAGTGACTTGGCAGTCCGGGCGAACTACCGCGATGGGAAACCCCGGGAACCCTGCTCCAGAACCTATGTCCGCAATTCGGAGGGGTCCGGCCGGAAGATGTTCCGCCAGGAAGAGCGATTCCCCGTAATGGCGTTCGAGCGACTCTTCCGAAGTGAGATTCAACTTCTGATTCCAGCGGCAGAGTAGCTGGTAATGAGCCTCGAGCTCAGGAAGCACGGTTGACGCTCAGATAAACATCGAGCACCGCGATTGCGGCAGGCGTCACGCCTGGGATCCGGGCGGCTTGGCCAAGCGTCACGGGCCGGACCTTCTCCAGCTTGTCGCGAATTTCGTGCGACAGACCTGGGATACCGGCGTAGGCGAACGTCTCCGGGATCGGGCGGCGCTCGGCGTCTTTCAAGCGCGCGATCTGCCGTTCCTGCTGGCCGATATAGCCGGCGTATTTAGTCTCGGTCGCGACCGTGGCCAGTACTCCTTCGGCGGGCTCCTCTCCAAGAACTCCGCGGACCCAGGGCAAAACATCCGCGAAGTCCGATTCGGGGCGTTTGAGCCACTGGCCGTTGCGGTGATGCTCCAGCGCGGCGGAGAGCTTGTCCTTTTGATTCTGTTTGTTCTGATAGACGCTCCAGCGATCGTCCGTCACCAGACCGGCACGCCGGCCGAGCGGCGTCAGGCGGGAATCGGCGTTATCGATGCGGAGGTGGAGGCGGAACTCGGCGCGCGATGTGAACATTCGATATGGCTCGTCCGCGCCCTTTCCAGCACATTGGGATCCTAAGCTTAGAATTCCACGTGGACAAGTTGTC